>OHPO01001357.1_pt1 | contig 11137 bp, 8 predicted proteins | sample 1577741 | NCBI WGS metagenome assembly OHPO01 (sample SAMEA3879574, study PRJEB24766) | human gut metagenome | biome: human-associated habitat; feature: feces | place: USA | collected 1985/1987
GATTTAGGAACTGGTGGAGGAGAAAAAGTTCTAAAGGAATTTCCTAAAGCAAGAAAAATCATTGGAACAGATTTCTCAGAAGAAATGATAAAAACAGCTAATCAAAACTTAAAAGAATCTGGCAAAACTAATATTGAATTTAAAGTAATGGATAATTTAAATATGGATATGCCAGATAATTATTTTGACATAGTAGTTGCAAGGCATACATGCATTTCGGCAGATCAAATCTTTAAGACTTTAAAAAATAACGGAAAACTAATATTAAGAGGAGTTGACAAATTAGATTGCTGGCAATTAAAAAGGAAATTTAACAAAGGACAAGCTTTTAATGATATTAAACCAATAAGTCAGATTGATTATGAGAATATTCTTGATGCTGGTTTTAAAAATGTAGAGTTAGTTCCGATTTATATTAGAGAATACTATAAAACAAAAGAAGACTTGTTAGCACTATTATTAAAAACTCCAATCTTAGATGATTTTTCAGAGGAAAGAACTAATGATGGGTTAGTTAAAAATGAAATAGATTTTGAAAGACTAGAACAATATATAAAAGAAAATACATACGAAAAGGGTATATTATTAAGAAGAATGTATTATGGGATAGTTGCAGATAAACCTTAAATAAGAAAAATATTTAAACTAAATTTAAAGGAGAAACGTATGAAAAAATATAAAATGAAAATTACAGTTTTTTTATGTGGCGCTTTAGATATGGTATTAGAATTAGTAGCAGCAAGGATACTATCACCATATGTGGGAAGTTCTAATTTAATTTGGACAACTATTATAGGGATAATGTTAACTAGTATGAGTATAGGATATTGGGTAGGAGGAAAAATTGCAGATAAAAAACCAGATATAAAGGTACTATCTTTGTTCATATTAATTGGAGCATTTTTCACAAGTTTAATACCAATATTTGAAACAGTACTGGTAAAGCCATTATCAGCAGCTTCAAATCAATTAGTATTAGTTGCAATAATTTGTTCTGCTGTAGTATTTGGAATTCCAAGTTTTATACTAGCTATGGTAACACCATTTGCAGTAAAACTGGAAGATGAATCACATGATGATATAGGAAGAACTTCAGGTAGTGTATCTTCATTATCAACTATAGGAAGCATAGTAGGTACATTTGTTGCGGGATTTTTATTAATACCAAATTTAGGTGTTAGAATGTTAATTGTGATAATAACAGTTGTTCTTTTCATATTATCATTTATGATGTTTGATAAAAAAAGCATAAAATATAGTTCTTTAATGTTTTTTATTTTAATTATATTGTTAATATTAAATTATTGTGGGAAAGTACTTTTTGAAAATAATAATCCAGATATCATTGCAGATGTGGATTCACAATATAGCAGAATTTGGATAAAAAATGTTTCTACAGAAGATACTATATATAAAACAATGCAAGTAGATACAGGGCTTGAATCTTACATAAATCAAAGTACTAATGAAATGGGGTCAGCTTATTTATATTACTATAATTTATTTGATTATTTTAATAAAGATGCGAAATCTACACTTATGATAGGTGGAGCAGCCTACACATATCCAACATATTACTTAAATAATTATGAAGATAAAGTAATTGATGTTGTAGAAATTGATGATAAAATGACAGAACTAGCAAAAACAGAATTTGGATTAGATTGGGAGAATCCAAGACTAAATATTTATCATCAAGATGGAAGAAGTTTTTTAAATAGTACAAAGAATAAATATGATACTATTTTAATAGATGCTTTTAAAGGACTAAATGCACCATTTGAATTAACTACATATGAAGCATTGCAAAAAGCCAAAAATGCTTTAAATGATAATGGAATGGTAATTACAAATATAATATCTAGTCTAGAAGGAAAAGATGAAGATTTTATAAAATATGAATATGCAACATATAAAGCTGTTTTTCCTGAAGTGAAATTATATAAAGTTAGAGATATAGAGGATAGTACTAGTCAAAATTTAATTTTAATAGGATTTAAAAATGGAGAAAATATAAATGAGGATAAATATGAACAATATAAAGATTTATTAAGTAGGGAGATAACAGACTTTTCTAGTGACAAAAAAGTTATAACAGATCATTATGCACCAATAGGTGATTAATAAAATATTCGTGGAGGCAAATATGTTTAAATTACATTCGGAATATAAACCAACAGGCGATCAGCCACAAGCAATTGAATATTTAAGTAATGGAATTAAGCAAGGTAAGAAGTTTCAGACTTTACTTGGAGTAACAGGTTCTGGAAAAACATTTACAATGGCAAATATAATTCAGAATGTTCAAAAACCAACTTTAGTTTTAGCACATAATAAAACATTAGCAGGACAGTTATATTCAGAATTTAAAGAATTCTTTCCAGAAAACCACGTTGAATACTTTGTTTCTTATTATGATTACTATCAACCAGAAAGCTATATTCCTAGTTCTGACACATATATAGAAAAAGATGCATCTATAAATGATGAAATAGATAAATTACGCCATTCTGCAACAGCTAGTTTGTTCGAAAGCAAAGATGTAATAATTGTTTCGTCTGTATCTTGTATTTATGGTTTGGGTGACCCAATCGATTATGAAAATATGATTATATCTTTAAGACCAGGAATGCAGAAATCTAGAGATGAAGTATTAAAAAAATTAGTAAAAATGCAGTATACAAGAAATGAATTAGATTTTAAAAGAGGAACTTTTAGAGCAAAAGGAGATATCGTAGAAATCTACCCATCAGATCAAAGTGAACGTGCCATTAGAGTAGAATTTTGGGGTGATGAAATAGAGAAAATTTCAGAAATAAATCCATTAACAGGTAAGACGATAGGTACAAGAACCCATGTGATGATTTTCCCAAATTCACATTATGTTACAACTAAAGAGAAGATGGAAAGAGCAATAGGAACTATTGAAGAGGAATTAGAAGAAAGAATTAAATTTTTTAAAGACCAAGGTAAATTAATAGAAGCACAAAGAATAGAAGAAAGAACTAATTTTGATATAGAAATGATGAAAGAGACTGGATTTTGCCAAGGTATAGAAAATTATTCTAGACATATTAGTGGAAGAGAACCAGGAAGTTCGCCATTTACGTTATTCGACTATTTTCCAAAAGATTTCTTGCTATTAATTGATGAGTCACATGCTACGATTCCACAAGTAAGAGCAATGTATAATGGGGATAAAGCTAGAAAAGATTCTTTAGTAAATTATGGTTTTAGATTACCATCAGCATATGACAATAGACCATTAACATTTAAAGAATTTGAAGAAAGAATAAATCAAGTAGTTTTTGTAAGTGCTACACCTGCAGAATATGAAAAAGAACACAGTAAAGACAATGTAGTAGAACAAATTATAAGACCAACAGGTTTACTTGATCCAAAAATAGAGGTAAAACCAATTGAAAACCAAATTGATGATTTAATAGAGCAGATAAGAGAAAGAACAGAGAGAAATGAAAGAGTCTTGGTTACAACTTTAACTAAGAAAATGGCAGAAGATTTAACTGATTATTTAAAAAATGTAGATATAAAAGTAAATTATATGCATTCAGATATTAAAGCATTAGAAAGAATGGAAATTATAAGAAATCTTCGTTTAGGAGAATTTGATGTTTTAGTAGGAATAAATTTATTAAGAGAAGGATTAGATATTCCAGAAGTCTCTTTAGTTGCTATTTTGGATGCTGATAAAGAGGGATTTTTGCGTTCGGAACGTTCATTAATTCAAACAATAGGACGTGCAGCTAGAAATACTAATGGAAAAGTAATTATGTATGCAGATGAATTAACTGATTCCATGGAAAAAGCAATAAGTGAAACAAATAGAAGACGTGAGATTCAAATGAAATATAATGAGGAACATGGCATTACTCCACAGACGATAAATAAATCTGTAAGAGATACAATAAAAGCTACAGTATTAGAGGATGTTTCATCAGAATACGATATAAAGAAAGATGAAAATATAGAGGAAATAATTACTAAATTAACAGATGAAATGCTTAAATGTGCTTCTAAAATGGAATTTGAAAAGGCTGCAGAATTAAGGGATAAAATTAAAGAATTGCAAGATTTAGTATAATGATTGACAATTAATTTTAATAAATATAAAATAATATTGTAAGAATATTTGTCGAATAAAAGGGGATAATTTAATGTTTGGATTCAAAAGAAAAAAAGAAGAAGATACAATGGCATTGATTCTTAAAAAAGAAAACATTTTTTCTAGAATTGCTTCATTTTTTAGAAGAAATAAACAAGAAGAATTAGACGAACATTATTCTAATCAGGTGTTCTATTCAAGGCATTCCGATGTTACTAATTCTATAAATAATTCTGGAGAAGAAGTTTTTTATGGTACTGTAAGTATGAATGGTTTAGATATGTATAGTTTTCAAAAGATTAAAGAATTAGGCTTAATAAAAGATGAAAACGGTCAAACTACTAAATTAATTGTTGCAGATTTAAACCAAAGCTATAATCAAGAAGGATTAGAACCACAGAATTTAAGAAAAATATGTTTTGAGATACCAACTTATTACTCATTAGAAGAGTTTTTATATAATGATGGATTGTATCAATTAGTTCAATCTGGAAGAGTGGACTTAAAAAGTTTAAATTATTATGAAGTTACACCAGTGGGAAAAGCTAATATGTCAACAGATGGTGCTATGCATACATATGTAGCTATAGGAAATAATACTCCAGAAGCAATAGTTTATGCAGATAAAAAACTTACCAAAGATTGGGTAGAACAAATTAATAAAGATAGAAAAGAACAAGCTAAATTAAGAAAACAAGCTAATAAAAAAATGGTTGATGATATGTATGAACAAGCACTTATAGACGAAGAAAATTTTGAAAAACGAGAAACGCAAGAACAGGAAAACAGAATAAATGATAATAATATTCGTGTTGCACCAGGTAAAGATTCTATATATTTTACAGATCCAGATACAGGAAAAATTATATATTTAGATAGAATAATTAAAGTAAATACCATTATTCATAGGGAAGATGACCAAATATCTAATTTGTATATTGCAAAATATACAGCTAAAAGAAATAGTGATGATGCTCAAAATTTAGCAAGCCAAAAAAGTATCGCATTTGAGTTGACAGACGAAGAAATGAATAATATTTTGAAAAATGATGATGACAGATTAAACTTTACTTTTAGATCATTGTTTTCGGAAAGAAATGTAGGGCAATATATAGATAGAGGCGAATTAGGAAGCAGGCATATTGGATTTTTGAAAAAAACTATAGAGGGCTATAAAATATTACTTGGATGCAGTAGTTCTAGAAATTATTTAAATTCATTAAATTTGGAACTATATAATTCACAAGCAAGACCAGGTCCAACATATTTTGGATATGGAGAAGGAAGATAAAAATAAGGAAGGAAACTTCCTTATTTTTTTGTATTTTTAGAAAATTATACCAAACTATTGTTTTTATAAATTAAATATAATATAATGAATAAGCAATCGGGATTTGAGGAGTTCTTTTTTTTTCTGATTAATCGGGATTTGGGGACGTTCTTTTTTTCACGATTAAGTATGCAAACTAAACTTATTGGGGGCATTTTATGAATGATAAAATAATTATAAAAGGTGCAAAAGAACATAATTTAAAAAATATAAATTTGGAAATACCAAGAGACAAATTAGTTGTTGTAACAGGTCTTTCTGGTTCTGGAAAATCATCATTGGCTTTTGATACATTATATGCAGAAGGCCAAAGAAGGTATGTAGAGAGCCTTTCTTCATATGCAAGACAATTTTTAGGCTTAATGGAAAAGCCAGATGTAGAATCAATAGAAGGTTTGTCACCTGCAATATCTATAGATCAAAAAATAACATCAAAGAATCCTAGGTCAACAGTTGGAACTGTAACAGAAATTTATGATTATATTCGTTTGTTATATGCAAGAATTGGTGTGCCATATTGTCCAATTTGTGGTAAGAAAATCGAAAAGCAAACAATAGACCAAATTATAGATAATATAATGAAATTAGAAGAAGGAACTAAAATCCAAGTTATAGCTCCAATAATTCGTGGAAGAAAAGGTGAGTATACAAAATTAATTCAAGATTTATTAAAAGAAGGATTTATAAGAGCAAGAATAGATGGTGAAAATGTAGAACTATCAGATGATATTCAGATAGATAGAAAGAAAAAACACAATATAGATTTAATTGTTGATAGACTTGTAATTAAACCAGACATAAGAAGTAGATTAACAGAATCTGTAGAAATTGCTTTAAAACATGCAGATAATATAGTTACAATAGATGTTCCTGGTAAAGGAGAAACTTTATATAGCCAAAATTATGCTTGTCCAGATTGTGGTTTTAGCTTCCCAGAATTAACACCTAGAATGTTTTCTTTTAATAATCCACAAGGGGCTTGCCCAGAATGTACAGGTATTGGTTATTTAATGAAAATGGATGAAGATCTAATAATACCAGATAAAAATAAAACTTTATATGATGGTGTTAAAGCATTTATAAACCAAACAAATTTTGAAAGATATGTTATGATATTAAAATCAGCTGGAATTATAGATGAATCACTTGTTAGATCACAAAACGTGTTAAATTTTGGATATATACTATTTCTATTCTTAAGAGAAAAAGGATTATCACCTGAGAAAATTGAAACAATAGTAAAAAGATGGGTTATTATGTCTATAATTACACAAAGATATACCTCATCTCCAGAATCACAGTTTGATTTAGATATTAGAAGATTGAATGAGGCTACTGATATTGAACAATATATTAAAGAAGAAGAAGAAAGAAGATTAGGAGATACATTTTGGAATAATATTTTAGTTGAAAACTTTAATACATCTGTTGCAAGTTCACCTTATTGGAAAACATACTTAATTGCACAAATCTTTTTAAATGATTCAGCTTTTTTATCAAAAGATATGAAAGTAAAAACATTAGTTGAAGGAAGAGGAGATGTTCATCATATTTTTCCAAAAGATTATCTAAAGAAAAATGGTATGAATAATAGAACGATATATAACCAGATTGCAAATTTTTCATTAATACAAACTGAGATAAATCTGCAGATAACTAATAAAGCGCCAAATAAATATATGGAAGAGGTAAATAATCAATGCAGTAACCAAAATCCTACAATTGGATCAATTACAGATGAAATTATTTTACGAGAAAATTTAAAAATAAATTGTATTCCTGATGGATTTGAAAAAATGACAATTGATAATTTTGAAGAATTTTTGAAACAACGTAGAATTTTAATGGCAAATAAAATAAGAGATTATTTTTATAAATTATAAAACAAAAGAAAAGCAAAATAATAATGTAGGTGATTTTACAAAGTTATTTTGCTTTTTTATAAAATAGGGGGGAAAATAATTGTGAATGGAACATTTTTGAATTTCTTTGAATGTAAATTAAATAATGATGTAATTGAGGCATATTCTATAGATTATATAGATAAAAATCACTTTGATGAATTACGTCAGAAATATCCTGATATATTTTTTTACAGATTTGAGGGCAATAAAATATATTATTGGAAAAGAAGAAAAAACGCTAATATTCCTGTTGAACTAAAAGGTACATGTATACATTTAAAACTAAACGATTATCCAAATATTTTTAAAGTTATAGTAACTAATAGTGTAGCAGAATTATTTGAAAATAACGGTGCAGTTGTACATAAGAATAAGCATTCTAGTACATTTGAAATTGAATCTAATAATAATGTAACAAAAGCTATTGTTGGATTAGAAGCAGGTGATTCCAAAACTATCGAAATTGATAGTGAAAATGCTTTCGGACCTAGAAACAAACAATTAATTCAATTAATCCCAATGAAAGAATTCAAAAGACAAGGTATGACTCCTGTACCAGGTATGAAAATTACTTCTGAAGGAAGCACTGGTAAAATCTTAACTGTTAACGGTGGAAGAGTAAAAGTGGACTTCAACCATGAATTAGCAGGTAAAGATTTAATTTTTGATGTTGATGTTACTGAAATCATTGACAATGACGAAGACAAAATTAAAAGTATGATTGAGTTACATTACGCAGCTCCTAATATGGATATTAACAAAACCGTAATTGATATTGACGGGGATGTTGTAAACATAACTTTAGATGATGTTGCTAAATTCGATCAAAAATCTTACATGGATGTAACCTTTGCTAGATTCAGAATAGCTAAAGACATATGGGAAAACATGGACTTTGAAAAAGTCAACTTTGTTGATTCCTTCGAGAAAAAACAAGAAGAAGATGAAGAAGAAGCAGAAGAATAATTCTTCTTCTAAATACTTTTTCCATGGGCAATAGCTACTATTCCGGGGATATTTTCTACTTTTAGTTTATATAAAGCTTCAATGCCTTCATTTTCAAAAGCAACACACTCTTTTTCTAAAACATTGTTTGTAAGCAGTGCGGCTACTGGTGGAGTTATTACGAAAATGGAATTGTTTTTATTTAAAGCTTTTTTTGTTTCATTATTTAACATTCCTTTGCCGATATGGATTTTAACACCATTTTTACTTAAAAAAGGAATTGTGGATTCTATTTCTTCTTTATTGCTTGTTGTTGGAGCTATTCCAGCATCACTAACTGCAGTATGCATTATAGCTATTCCATTTGTATCGATAGGACTTTTTCCTTTTTTTATCAGTTCTACAAGTTGCGGCAGTGCAGCATCCCTTCCGGTATACATTACTCCGGAGAGTGAAATTTTGTCTCCAATTTGAAGTTCACTTATTTCTTCATCGCTTATCGGTGTTTTTATTTTTTTCATATTTCTCACAATTTTATAATTTTAAACAAGTTAATGCTTTTAAATTTTGTTTTTGTTCAAATTTTACTTTAAAATTTCTTAATTAACCCTTGTTTGTTTAATTATTAATCTGTTTTTACTGTATACTTTTATTTTTTATTTTCCTATAAATTATCATGATTTATAATAAACTTTTTAAATGTATTAAAACATATATAATACATAATCTATTTTAATTTATTATAATTTTTTAGGAGATTGTGAATGATTATTATTGACGAAAATTTATGCAAAGGGTGTCACCTTTGTTTATATATGTGTCCGCAGAATGTTTACGCAATATCTTCTGAACCTAATAAAAAAAGCGTACAATTGCCGTATGTTAATTTTGGAGATAGGTGTGACAAATGTGGTAAATGTGAAATAGCTTGTCCTGATCAGGCTATCACAGTAAATGATTTAGAGGGTGAATAGGAGGATTTATCATGTCAGAAGAATTTTTTATTCAAGGAAATGAAGCATGTGCAAAAGGTGCATTGAAGGCAGGTTGCAGATTTTTTGCAGGTTATCCTATTACTCCATCTACTGAAGTAGCTGAAACTTTAGCTCGTGAACTTCCAAAAGTTGGGGGAGCTTTTGTTCAAATGGAAGATGAAATTGCATCAGCAGGTGCTATTATTGGTGGTTCATGGGGAGGATCCAAATCTATGACTGCAACTTCAGGACCAGGTATTTCTTTAATGCAGGAAAATATAGGTTATGCATTTATTTCAGAGACTCCAATTGTTATTGTTAATGTTCAAAGAGGTTCTCCATCTACTGGTCAGCCAACAATGGCTGCTCAGGCTGATATGATGCAGGCCCGTTGGGGATCTCACGGAGACTATGAACCAATAGCTTTATCTCCATCCAGTGTTCAGGAATTTTTTGATTTCACTATAAAAGCTTTTAACTTAGCTGAACAGTACAGAACTCCAGTATTTGTTTTAGCTGATGAAGTTATTGGACACATGAGGGAAAAAATCGTTGTTGAAGATGATATTGAAGTTATTTCCAGAGAAATGCCTGAAGATAAAGATGACTTCCTGCCATTTAAAAATTCAGAAAGTGTTAATCCGATGCCTTCTTTTGGAGCAGGTTTCAATATACATGTAACAGGTTTAACTCATGATGAAAGAGGTTATCCTGATACTAACTCTCCGGAAACTCATCAAACTCTTGTTAAACGTTTATGCAATAAAGTGTTAAAAAATAAAGATAAAATTTGTTCTATCCAGACTGAAAATTGTGAAGATGCAGATATTGTTATAGTATCTTATGGTGCTCCGGTCAGGTCTGTTATAACTGCTACTAAAGAAGCCAGAGCTAATGGCAAAAAAGTAGGTTATATTAAAATTGATACTCCATGGCCGTTCCCAGATGAACAAATAAAACAATTAACTAAAAATGCAAATGATGTTTTAGTTGTTGAAATGAATTTAGGTCAAATGTATTATGAAGTAGATAGGGCAGTTAATGCTACAGCTAATACTCATCTTTTAGGTGTTATTGGAGGATTATTGCCAACTCCTGAAGAAATTTTATCAAAAATTGAAGAGATTGGAGGAAACTAAATGTCAGTCGAAAAAGATCCTAATGGAAACAAATTTATTCCTTATATGAGAGAAGACAGGCTTCCTCATATCTTTTGTCCGGGTTGTGGAAATGGTAGTATTATGAATGCTTTTTTTAAAGGAATGGAAGAAGCTGAAATGGATTTTGATAATATAGCTATGGTTTCAGGTATTGGATGTTCTTCAAGAGTTCCGGGTTATGTTAAATGTGATTCATTACACACAACTCACGGAAGAGCACTTAGTTTTGCAACTGGTTTAAAAGTGTCAAACTCTGATTTGGATGTTGTTGTATTTACCGGAGACGGTGATGCCGCTTCCATTGGTGGTAATCATTTAATCCATGCAGCTAGAAGAAACATTAATTTAACTGTTATTTGTATTAACAACAATATTTATGGAATGACTGGTGGTCAGATTAGTCCAACTTCTCCAAAAGGCAGTTTTGGAACAACTGCACCTTATGGAAATGGTGATTATCCATTTAAATTAGCAGAACTTGTTGCAGCTGCTGGTGCAACTTATGCAGCAAGATGGACAACTGTTCAGGTTGATGAACTGGTAGATTCTATTAAAACAGCTCTAAAAAATCCAGGATTTTCATTTATTGAAGTTGTTTCTCAATGTCCAACTTATTATGGTCGTAAAAACAATCTCAAAACCCCAACAGCTATGGCAGTAACTATGAAAATAAATACATTGTCAAAAGAAGATGCTGAAGG
>OHPO01001360.1_pt1 | contig 11124 bp, 9 predicted proteins | sample 1577741 | NCBI WGS metagenome assembly OHPO01 (sample SAMEA3879574, study PRJEB24766) | human gut metagenome | biome: human-associated habitat; feature: feces | place: USA | collected 1985/1987
ACCGGTGTAGGCGAGGTAAACCTTAATTCCCTGACCGCAGCCGATGCAGAATTTGACACCGGCATAGGCGATTTATATGTCACAGACTGCAGCTTCGCCACATGTGATGTGGATGGCGGAACCGGCAATCTTAGCTTTGAAAACTGTGCCTTTGACGAAATGGATATCGACGGCGGTACAGGTAACATCACTGTGACATCCTCACAGTCACTTGACGGCTACATGATGGACCTGGACTCAGGTACAGGCGATATCACTATCAACGGCAATGACTATGATGATGAGTATGAAGTAAATGAACATGCCAAAAAGCACCTGGTTATCGACTCAGGGCTTGGGGATATTGTGGTGAAATATTAAATTAAACTTTTCACTTTTTATTGTCCATAAACTGCGGCTCCATATATCCGGTTCCTGACATGGACTTGTAGTAGCGGCTTGCGGCCTGCGTGCCGACACGCACCTCGCGGGCCTGCTTCTTTATGGACGCAAATTTCAGAGTCATGAGATCCTTGTTACGGGCCTCCTGACTCTGTATTTTTACGCTCTTGTCCGTGATACTGCGGATATGCTCCTGCATGGTGCGTATCTGCTCCTTGTAGTCCTCTTTGTGACCATTCAGTTCTTCCTTTGTACGTTCAAAAAGCTTCTCAAAGCCTGAGTCTAAATTATTGAGCTGGTCGATGAGCCTGCTCTTTGCCTCAACTACCTCGTCGAAGTCGTCAGGTGTAAGCTGTGGATCCTCGAGCTGGTTCTTCTGCTTGATATCAAGCTCTATTATCCTGTCGAGTACCTGTTCCTTTTTCTCGAGGCTTTGTATCATTATATCTATGTAAGTCTGTTCCATTGTGTTCCCCCTGTATTTTCGATTGTTTTAACTATAATCATCTCTATAATAGCACAAAACGCACAAACAAACTAGCTTCATGCTGCTGTCTCTGCGTTTTGTTTAAGTTAAAAACTCTCTATAATCCCTGTCGGTGATTTATGATACATTTATCTATGACACATGCAGCTTGTTTCCGTTACATGTGGCCTGCATAACCTCTTTCCACGCGTCACGCATAGTGCGCAGGTGTTCAAGCACCTCCTCAAGAATCTCCTTGTCCTTCTTTATGTTTGCCTCGACAAGACGTCTGTGAAGATATGTATATACATTGTTAAAATCCTTTGATACCGGATATTTGTCATCAAGTGTGGACTGGAACTCTTCTATGATACGCTCAACCTTGCGGATGTTTGTGTGAGCCTGCTGGATATCCTCCTTCTCCACTGCCATGATTGCAATATTGCAAAATTTGATTGCACCATCATACAGCATGAGTGTAAGCTCTGCCGGTGATGCAGTCATGATTTTGTTGTTTGCATATGCTGCGTATGCTTTATTTTGTAACATAATATACCCTCCCTGGTATCTTTTTATGAGAAGTAGCTGCTAATTGAGCTCTGTGTGCTGTTGAGCTTGGTCATAGCTGACTCCATCTGAGTAAACTTGTTGTAGTAGTAATCCTCACGATCTGAGATTTTTTTCTCCCATTCCTTAATAGTCTTGGTGTAGTTAGTGTACTCTGTCTTCATCTGCTTGTCATTGTAGATGGTAAATGCTGAGCTCAAATCTGTAGACTTCATCTTGTCACCGATTGCACTATACAGATTAGTTGAAAGCTGCTGCATAAACTGCATTACCGTATCCGGATCATCGTTTATAGCTGCCATGAGCTTATCTGTCTTGCCTGATGTATTGGCGTCATCCTCATCACCATCAATGTGATATGCATTCTGCTCATTCTCCGCTGCATTCAAAAATCCAAGTGTACTGATTCCAAAGCTTGAGAGCGAGTACTTCTTGCCACCTATCTCAACTGATGACATCATGGCTGTCTGCATTGCTGTCATTACGCTGCCAAGTGTAGAATCCCTGCGAAGCAGAGAGTCCTTAATCTTTGTCTCCCACTTCTCAATCTCTTTATCAGACATCTGATCCTTTTCATCATCCGTGAGCGGCTCGTAGCTTCCTGCTGAATCAGCATTGTATAGCTTCGTCATCTCGTTGATGATGTTGTTGTACTCTGTCAGGAAATCCTTTACCTTATCATATACACCCTGTGTATCTGTGCTGGTTGTAATGCTTATAGCACTGTCTCCGGTCTCAGCAAGTGCCTCGATTGTCAGTCCATTGATTGAATAGCTGTTACTGTCACCTGTATATTTTACACCGTTCAGCTCAATCTCCGAATCCTGTCCTGCGACCTTCTTCACCTGTGAATTGAAAAGTGCCTTATTCTGAAGCGTGTATGCAGTGTTTACCCTGTCGAGCAGGTCGTTTAGCGCCTGTGTATACTCAGACGAATCCTTCTGCTTTGAGGCAAGCTCCTTTACAATATTGCTATCTGCTGCTTTTTTTGTGTTGGCCTCTGCGGCCTCCTCCAAAGCGTTTGCTTTATTTACAAAGCCGTCAGTCTCGTTTCCGTTTCCTGCTAAAAGCTGCTCTACGGCTTCCTTTCCATTGCCTGCATAAGCATTCTGAATAGCCTTGGTGAGGCTTGCAACCGAGTACTTGTCATCGCTTCCTAGCACTTCGTCCTTTGAATTCTCAAATGCCTGAACTGACGCAAGAGCCTCATCGTATGAGCTTTTAGTCTTTTCATCCATTGACTTGATAATTGTGTCATACGCTACTGAAGCTGACTCTATGCCAGTCTTGTTTACGGCATCTGCCGCAATAGTGTACTCGGTCTTTTGTGAAACAGTGATGGAATCAGTTTTATCAGCTGTGCCATCTTCCTTTTGCAGATAGTACTTGCCGTCTGCCTCGTCCTTTTTGTAAGTCTTATCACCGACTTTCAGTGTTGTATCATCGACTACTGTAGGTACTGCTTCAAGCTCCTTGCCATCAGCGTCCGTATAAGCTGTCCTCGTAGATTCTGTCACATCATAGTACGATGTGGTACCCTTGTCCGTATCAGCAACAGCTGCAATATAGTGGCTATTGTTGTCGCTGTCAATATACTTATAAAGAGTGTTACCCTTTGTATCTGTCAGCGTGGTCTTTGTATATGTATCATAGCTGTCACCATTCTTTGAAATCAATGCGCCATCACGAGATGAGCCAAGCTTCTCAAGCAGCTTCAGCTTATCACTATAGCCTGCATTTTTTTCATCAAGATTCTTATAAATGCCCTGAAGTGTGACATACGAGTAGCCATAATTTACGGCATTCATAAGATTTTTGCTCTGCGCATTCATCTTAGCTGCATCTGTGGTCAGCTTGTTATAGCTTGCAACAGTTGCCTCGATGTTAGCTTTGGTCTCATCGTCTGAATCTCTGTGTAAATCTGCATACTCACCATATGGATTGGATGAATAATTACCTGTGGTGGTCTTTTCACCACCATATGCTATTCCCAGGCTATAAAGTGCTGATGCTCCATCTATATTGCTGCCGGTTATGGTAAAATCGTTTGCCACGCCTGTCTTTTTTGAGCTGATATAAAATCTCTTGTAGCTTGAATCGTAGTTTGCATCAAGCCCCGCATTCCTGAGTTCCTTTACCACGTCGTTCATGGTAGATGATGCGCTGAGCGTGATGGACTTGGTCTCATCGCCCATCTTTACCTCAAGCTTGGCATCACCACCTGTGTAACCGAGCTGGGCAAGTGTAGTCTTCTCACTGTCTGCCTTAATTTCTGCTCCGGTCATATATCCGGCCTTTGCCATCTGCTTGATTTTCAGCGACTGTGTGCCGCTTGGTGCACCGGAGCCCGCCTTTACTGTGGCCTTTGTAGTATCCGAAACTGATGTCTTCTTTAAGTTGTATGCTGTAGAAAATCGCAGATTGGAAATATTGCTGTACAAGCTGTACACCTTGGTATTAAGGGATTTCCACGCATCCTGTGTCCACTCAAGCTTAGTCTGCGCCTTCTGATATTTCTCTTTTCTGGTGGTATATGACGATACCATTGCCTTTACAATAGAATCTGTATCCAGACCTGATGTCATTCCCGATAATCTGATTGCCATGGTGTCCTCCTATCTCTTCTCATCTACCATGAGTCCTGCCATCTCCCAGACCTTCGCTATCATGTCGAGCGTCTTCTCCGGCGGAAACTCCTTGATGACTTCCTTTGTCTTCTTATCAACTATCTTTATTGTCACGCGGTTAGTCTTCTCATGGATGCCGAACACTGCCTCCGACTGGTCAGCCAACGCGCTCTTGTTGATATCATCCACAGCCTTTTTAAGCTGCATATTCTTCTCATTCTGCTTTTGTGCGGCAAGCTGTGCCTGTCCCTGCGCTCCGGCATCACCGGCTGAATCACCGCTTGTTTCCTTAGTATTCATCGCCTGAATATTCCTTGCGATGCTGTCAGACACGACCTGATTGTCCGCACTGGACACCTCTGTCCTTCCCTGTGCCTGTTCCTTTATCTGTGCAGTTGATGTACTTCCCTGATAGACCATTCCTGCACCTTTGATTGCCTCTATTGCCATCTCTAACACCTCCGTGTGAAAATATGTTGCAATTGACTGTTGTTCTTACCCTATTCTAAGGAATATATCGGATGAATTGCGGGAAAGTTTATAGCTTTCTTCTCTTTTTAAGTATAAAGAGATTTTGAAAAATCCCGGCCCACATCAGGATACTTAACTTTATCCTATGACGCAAGCCGGGATGGATTGTCTCTTTATTCTTTTTGTGTTTTAGTCTTAATGCTCCAGATTTGCAAACTTCGTGTACTCAGGCAGCCATGCAAGGTTTACGGTGCCGATTGGACCGTTACGCTGTTTGGCGATGATGATTTCTGAGATACCCTTGAGCTCGGTGTCCTTGTTGTAGTAATCGTCACGATAGATGAACATGACGACGTCGGCATCCTGCTCGATAGCTCCTGACTCTCGAAGATCAGAAAGCATCGGTCTGTGGTCTGGTCGCTGCTCTACAGCTCGTGAAAGCTGGGAGAGTGCCACTACAGGGACTGAAAGCTCTCTGGCGAGCGCCTTAAGTGAACGTGATATGTCTGAGATTTCCTGCTGACGCGATTCTGAGCCTCGTCCTGAGCCTGTCATGAGCTGCAGGTAATCGATGATGACGAGCTTTAAGTCATGTTCGAGCTTGTATTTACGGCACTTGCTTCGAAGCTCTGATATGCTGATACCCGGAGTGTCGTCTATGATGAGCTCGGAGTCTCCGATGATTCCGGCTCCCTCGACCAGCTTTTCCCAGTCGGCATCAGACAGATTTCCTGTACGCAGTGCCTGCGCATCTACCTTTGATTCGAGTGAGAACAGACGGTTTACGAGCTGCTCCTTCGACATCTCGAGTGAGAATATGGCTGTACACAGATGTGCGTGAAATGCCACATGCTGTGCTATGTTGAGCACGAAGGCTGTCTTTCCCATTGACGGACGAGCTGCCACGAGCACAAGATCTGACGGCTGAAGTCCTGCTGTCCTGTAGTCAAGGTCTATGAAGCCTGTCGGGATTCCTGTTACTGTGCCCTCCTGCTGTGCTGCTTTTTCGATTTTCTCGAGGGCATTCATGACCACAGTACGGATTGGCACGTAGTCACCTGTCTGCCTTGTGGAAAGCAGCTCAAATACATCGTGCTCTGTCTTGTCGAGCACGCTCTCGAGCGATTCCTTGCCGGCGTAGCACTCGTTCTCTATGTCCTCTGTCACATGGATGAGCTTTCGCTTTATGGCATTTTCTTTTACGATATTGGCATAGTACTTGATGTTGGCAGAGGTCGGCACACTAGTGACGAGAGTTCTCACAAAGTCAAGGCTTTGTATTTCCTGCGGCACATCCTTTTCCTTTAAACGGTTCTGGAGTGTGACGAGATCTACAGGCTGCCCCTCTGTAAAGAGCTCAACCATGGTCTCAAATATGATGCCGTACTGCTGATGATAAAAATCCTCCTTAAGGAGCATCTCGCTGGCGGTCACTATGGCATCCTTGCTCATAATCATGGAGCCGACCACGGACTGCTCTGCCTCAAGGCTGTTTGGCATTATTCGTTTGATTAATGCTTCTTCCAAAGGGATTCCTCCTATCCTTCAACTACTGATACTGTGAGGTTTGCTGTTACCTTTGGATGAAGCTTGACAGGCACCTCATAGTTTCCGAGTGCTTTGATTGACTCGTTAAGCTGCATCTTTTTCTTATCGAGCTCTAAGCCATGCTGCTCCTTTGCTGCAGCCGATATCTCCTTGGTGGAGATGGAGCCGAAGGTTCTGCCGCCCTCACCTGAGCGCAGCTTTACTACTACCTTTGTGCTCTCTACGACCTTTGCGAGTGCAAGCGCACTCTCGTAGTTTTCCTGTGCCACCTTGTCAGCGTGCTGGTTCTGGAGCTTTAAGTCATTTAAGTTCTTTGGAGTAGCCTCTACTCCGAGCTTTTTAGGTATGATATTGTTTCTGGCGTAGCCGTCACTTACGTTTACTATCTCGCCTTTTTTGCCTAATGGTTTTACGTCCTGTAATAAGATTACTTTCATTCTTCTATGTCTCCTTCTTTTAGCATTTCGTCCAGTGTATCCTGTATCATGCGCTTTGCCTGCACGATAGTAACGCCTGTCAGCTGCGCGCCTGCCACATTTAAGTGTCCGCCACCGCCCAGCTTCTCCATGATTATCTGGACATTTATCTCGTCGATTGAACGAGAGCTGATATAAATCTTGTCATTGTACTCCGTGAGCACAAATGATGCCTTGATTCCTATTATGTTGAGCAGCTCATTTGCCGCCTGTGCACCGACGATTGTCGGGCTCTCCACATTCTCGCTAGGGCATACCGATATGGCAAACGAGCCCCTGTATACCTCTGCATGGCGTACTGCCTCGGCTCTTGCCTTGTAGCATGCCATGTCATTTCTAAGCATCTTTCTGACGCGTGTTACCTCTGCGCCTGAGCGCTTCAAAAAGGCTGCCGCCTCAAATGTACGCACGCCTGTCTTTGTCATAAAGTTGTTGGTATCGATGAGGATGCCTGCGTAGATGCAGTCGGCCTCTGTCGCATTGATCTTGACTCCGTCGTTGAAGTACTGCAATACCTCTGCTACCATCTCACACGCACTTGATGCATACGGCTCGATATATGAGAGTATAGGATTCTCTATTATCTCGCTGCTTTGTCTGTGGTGGTCAAATACGACTATCTTTCCTGTCTTTCTGAGGAGCTCAGGGCACTCTGTGTAGCTTGGCCTGTTGGTGTCCACCACCATGACAAGCGTATCCTTGCTCACCATCTCAAGAGCCTCTTCGCTGTTTATAAACATATCCGCCGGATAGCCCTTTGCCTCTGAAAATGTCTCCATGAGAGGTCTGACTGAGCTTGTCGGGTCATTTATTACTATCTGTGCCTTTTTGTCGAGATTCTTGGCTGCACAATATATACCTATGCCTGCTCCAAGCGAATCTACATCTGTGATGCTGTGGCCCATGATAAGTACGTTCTCACAGGTCTCAATGATTTCCTGAAGCGCCTGTGCCTTGACTCTCGCCTTTACCCTTGTCTTGCTCTCCACCTGCTTTGACTTGCCGCCAAAATACAGGATATCATCGTGATCCTTTATAACTACCTGATCACCGCCTCGTCCGAGGGCTAAGTCTATGGCATTTCGCGCATATACGTAGTTTTCATTATACTTATCACTCTTTATACCGATTCCGATACTGAGTGTGACCGCCATCTCGTTGCCGACCTTTATAGCCTTGACCTCATCGAGCACCTTGAACTTGTCCTCCTTCATGCTGTCAAGGTACTTGTACTTGAACACCACGAAGTATTTGTCGTTTTCTATCTTTCTGACAAGTCCGTCATACTTGGCAAAATACTGGTTTACACGCCTGTCGATAAGTGCAACGAGCAGTGACCTCTTTACGTCCTCTATGCTGTCGAGCGCCTCATCATAGTTGTCAATATATACAAGCGCTGAGACCTGCTTCTGCTCTGTGATTTCTTTCTTGCAATGATAAAGCTCCGACTCATCAAATACGTACAGCGCCGTCAAAAACTCGTCTGCTTCATTTGTGTCGATTATCTCATTTTCCTCTGCGATAGAGTTGAAATATATTCGCTTGACGGACAGACGGACTATGCTGTCCTCCTCCTCATTTACTATCTTGAAGTCTGTCGGCGCATCACTCTTGGTGAGAAGCTCTCTGGTCACTGTCGGAAAAAGTGTCGTGATGGATTTGTGATATTTTTTATCCACACCCATTAGCTCTGCGAATTTGTCATTTACCCAGAGTATCTTGCCGGAGTACTCAAGCAGGGCATACGGCACCTCAAACTCATTAAGCAGCCTCTTCTGCACCGATGAATACTGTGTTGCAAAGCTTATCAGCTCATTTGCAACGACTGACTTGCTTCTGACATACAAAAACAGCACGAGCGCAAAGTAAAACACTGTAAAGCCTACCATGCCATAGCCAAGCTTTCTGTCATAGCGCAGTGCTATTCCGTCAGCACATATCCACACAAACGTCAGATATAGCGGCCAGCACATGTAGCTTTTCAGCCTGCCCTTGAATTTTATTTTTTTCTTCATTTTACTCTCCTTATCCCCGCTGCGTTGCGCTGATGCTGCCGGTGCAACGGTTGCGGTTTCGAGAATGTACTACAAATTAATAGTTACCGGCCACACCTTTGTGCAGCCCGCATCGATTGATATACCTATTAGAGAGTATACCACTTTGTGGGGATTATTCCTAGTACTATATTTATCAGTTTGGAATTACAGGAGTTCAGGGCAATCCTGTGTAATCTAAGCACAATTCTATGCAATCTAAAAAGCACCGCATATATCTGATATTGATATGATACATGCGATGCTTTTTGTGTGCTCTCATCTTTCGGTATTCATTTTAATTAACTATAATTACTTCTCAGTCTTATCCGCAGCTATCTCTGCAATTGACTTTGTAAGACCTGCAATCCCCTGAATCTCTGATGGGATGATTATCTTTGTAGCCTTGCCGTCTGCTGCCTTGGCAAATGCCTCCAAGCTCTTTATCTGGAGCACTGCGTTATCCGGATTTGCCTCCTTCAACATGCGCAGTCCGTCTGCATTGGCCTGCTGTATCTTGAGGATAGCCTCTGCCTGACCTGCTGCCTCCTGGATTGTTGCCTCCTTCTTTGCCTCTGCGCGAAGGATGGCTGCCTGCTTTTCAGCCTCGGCGTCGAGGATGACTGACTCTTTATTTCCCTCTGCAACAAGGATTGTCGATTTTTTCTCACCCTCTGCACGAAGAATGGCCTCTCGTCTCTCACGCTCTGCCTTCATCTGCTTCTCCATGGCATCCTGGATGGCCTTTGGAGGTATGATATTCTTGAGCTCGACACGGTTTACCTTGATGCCCCATGGATCTGTTGCCACATCGAGTGTTGCGCGCATCTTGGTGTTGATTGTCTCACGGCTGGTGAGTGTCTCATCAAGCTCTAAGTCTCCGATGATGTTACGAAGTGTTGTGGCTGTGAGGTTCTCAATTGCCATGATTGGATTCTCTACTCCGTATGCGTAGAGCTTTGGATCTGTAATCTGGAAATATACTACAGTGTCTATCTGCATTGTTACATTATCCTTTGTGATTACAGGCTGTGGTGGGAAATCTACCACCTGCTCCTTTAAGATGACTTTCTTTGCTATTCTGTCGATAAATGGCACCTTGAGGTGAAGTCCTACGCTCCATGTAGTGAGATATCCTCCCAAACGCTCAATTACCATCGCATGTGCCTGTGGCACGATTTTGATGCAGTTTACCAGTACTATAAGTACGATTACGAGTAACACTGCAAGTGCTATTAATCCTTCCATTTCCGGTTAAGCCTCCTTTACCCTTTTTACAATTAGTTTTACTCCGCTTATCTTTACTACCTCGATAAGCTCGCCTTTTCTTATGACCTGGGTCTCGTCCTGCGGTCTGACTGTCCACTCCTGACCGTTTACAACGGCTTTTCCCGTCTGCTTCATGCTGTCAGCATCCTCGGTGAGCACAGCTCTTTCTCCGACCAGACTGTCCACGTTTGTCTTCACTGTCCTGGAATTGATGTACTTCCCGGCCCATGGCTTTGTGAGAGCTAAAAGCACGACTGAAACGAGTATAAATGCAATTCCCTGAACCACGACATTGCCGCCAAGCAGTGCGATTATAAACGCTACAAATGAGCCTGCCGCAAACCATATGGATGTGAGCCCGACTGTCATAAGCTCAACTAAAACAAAAACTACGGTGGCTGCCAACCAGAAAACAATGTATGTATCCATTTGAACCCTCCCTTTTTATTAGTATTTGTTTTATATTCATTTTATACTATGTAATTTGATTATGCAACAAATATTAATTTTTTAAACATAAAACATTTTTTACCTAAAAAATCCCGACCACCATCCGGTAGTCGGGATTTATCATACATTTATCTTATTCGCAAACGTATGGCATAAGAGCAAGATGACGTGCTCTCTTGATTGCTACTGTAAGAGCTCTCTGGTGCTTTGCACAGTTTCCTGTGATACGGCGTGGAAGGATTTTTCCTCTCTCAGAAATGTATCTCTTTAATTTGTTTGTATCTTTGTAATCAATGACATTGTCTTTTCCACAGAATACGCAGACTTTTTTTCTTCTACGCATTGGTCTTCTCTTCATTGATGAACCATCAGCTGATTTATTGTAAGCCATTTTTGTTACCTCCTTGAATATTTGTCCTCGTGGACACTACTAATTGAATGGAAGCTCCTCGTCGATTCCGTCCGGAATGTTCATGAAGCCATCCCCAGCAGCCTGGCTAGGTGCAGGTCTGTCTGCCGGTGCAAATCCGCCTGCATTTCCTGATGCGGCTGATTTAGACTCTGCAAACTCTGCATTCTCAACCACGACGTCAGTGGTGTATACCTTCTGTCCGTCCTTGTTTGTATAGCTGCCGGTCTGGATTCGGCCCTCAACAACAAATTTTGTTCCTTTACGGCCAAATCTCTCAAAAAATTCTGCTATCTTTCCAAAAGCTACGCAGTTGATGAAATCCGTTGACTGCTCCTCTGCATTCTTGCTGTAGCGTCTGTCTACCGCAAGTGAAAATCTTGCTATTGCAAGTGAGTTGTCCCCCTGGGCATAGCGAATTTCTGCG
>OHPO01001371.1_pt1 | contig 11067 bp, 10 predicted proteins | sample 1577741 | NCBI WGS metagenome assembly OHPO01 (sample SAMEA3879574, study PRJEB24766) | human gut metagenome | biome: human-associated habitat; feature: feces | place: USA | collected 1985/1987
TATAAAATAAGAACTTACGAACTTTTAAGTCCGTAAGTTGATTTCAAATGGAGCGGGTAGCGAGAATCGAACTCGCGCGACCAGGTCGGAAGCATGGCATTCTACCACTAAATTATATCCGCACTTTGTTGTAGTAAATACAACAAGCTTATATATATTATAAAATATTAAATTAGTTTTTGCAATAATTAATTAATAACCTTTTGATTCTTCTAAACTTTCATCATTATCGATAAAATCTTGAATATTTATTATTCTAAAAGATTCTTTAGTATCTCTTACAATTACTTGCGTTAATCCAGCATTTATTATCATTTTTTTACACAAGGCACAAGGATTGGCATTTTGAACATATGTATTATCATTATAATTTATACCTACCAAATATAAAGTTCCATTAAGCATATCTTTTCTGCTAGCACTAATAATAGCATTTTGTTCTGCATGAACACTTCTACATAATTCATAACGTTCACCACGTGGAACTTGTAATTCTTCCCTTAAACATGACTTTAAATCACAGCAATTTTTGCGCCCTCTGGGTGCACCATTATAACCAGTAGAAATTATTTCATCATTTTTTACTATAATTGCTCCAAAATTTCTTCTAATGCAAGTACTTCTTTTGGTAACAGTTTCTGCAATATCTAAATAATAGTTTATTTTATCAATTCTATCCATTATAAGACCTCCTATTTAAAACTTTAAAATATTATATCATAAAAATTGAAAAAGAAATAGAAATATGATATATTAAACATATTAACGAAAAAAAGAGGGATAGAATGAGTTTGTTATTTAACAATAATACCGAAAACACAAAGGTCTATGCATTTGTTGGACCTTCTGGAACAGGAAAAAGTTATAGAGCGCAGATGGTAGCAAATGAAAATGGAATAAGCTATATAATAGATGATGGACTTTTAATAAAGGAAAATAATGTCATAGCGGGAACGTCAGCCAAAAAGGCTCCTACTAAAATAGAAACGGTTAAAAGAGCTATTTTTGTGAATGAACAGGAAAAGCAAGAAATGAAAAAAGCTATAAAAAAATACAAGCCAGAAGCAATTTTAATATTGGGTACTTCTGACGGAATGGTAGAAAAAATAGCAGAAAATTTGGGATTGCAAAAACCTACAAAGACCATATATATAAATGAAGTCGCAACAGAAACGGAGATGCAAACCGCCAAAACAATAAGGAAGACAGAAGGAAAACACGTAATACCTGTGCCAACATTTGAAATAAAAAAAGATTTTTCAGGCTATATATTAGATCCGTTACAAATATTTAAATCAAAGGGAAAAGGGAATGCACCATATATATCTGAAAAGTCAATAATAAGACCAACATTCAGCTATTTAGGAAATTTTGTAATATCAGATACAGTTTTTAGACAGATTGCAGAATATTTGGCTAAAAGAACAGATGCAATAAATAAAATTATAAGAATTAGAGTAGAAAAAACACCGGAGGGACCGACAATTTATATGGAAGTGATTGTTACATATGGTTATAATGTATTAGTTGCGTTGCGAGAATTTAAAGAAAAAGTTATAAAGGAAATAGAAAAATTAACAACAATGAACGTAGTTGATATTACGATTGTTGCAAAAGGTATATATATGCCTGAAGAAAAAAAAGATATTTAAATTAATGGAAAGGATAAGGTTATTATGAGCTTTATAGTTGCAATAGATGGACCAGCGGGAACTGGAAAGGGAACAATTACAAAATTAATTGCAAAAGACTTTGGACTTATTAATATAGATACGGGAGCGACATATAGATGTGTTACATTAGAAATGATTAACCAAAATGTTTCTATAAACGAAAAAGATAAGATAATAAAAATATCAGAAACTATAAAAATAGATATAAAAAATAATGAAGGCATACAAACTATTTTCCTAAATGGAGAAGATGTTACAGATAAAATAAGAAGTAAAGAAGTAACAGCTTTAGTTTCACAGGTCTCTGCTATAGTAGAAGTAAGGTTAAATATGGTAAAATTGCAAAGAAAATTAGCAGAAGGAAAAGATGTTATTATGGAAGGAAGAGACATTACAACATATGTATTTCCAAATGCAGATGTAAAAATATATTTAGATGCAGATGTAAAAGAAAGAGCTAGAAGAAGGTATAAAGAAAACCTAGAAAAGGGCATAAATATGACCTATGAGGAAGTCTTAGAAAAAATAAAAATTAGAGATCATAATGACAGCAACAAAGAAATAGGTTCGTTAAAAATTGCAGAAGATGCTATAGTTATTGATACTACATATTTGACAATAGAACAAGTTAAAGAAAAAGTAGCTGATATAATAAATAAAGCGAAAGGAGGTCAACAATGTTAAGAAAAATAGTTGTTTTTCTGGTATATATATTTAATCTTGTAGTATTTAGAGTAGAAAAAAATGGAGAAGAAAATATAAAGGAAAAAGGGGCATATTTGATATGTGCTAATCATAGGTCAAACTGGGATGCACCAATATTGGTATCAAATTTAAAAAGAAAAGTATATGTAATGGCAAAAGCAGAATTATTTAAAAATAAATTCATTAAATGGTTTGGCAGAAAGTGTTGTGTATTTCCTGTTAAAAGGGAAATGAGAGATATAGAGTCTATAAAGTATTCATTAAATTTATTAAAAGATGGGGAAATATTGGTTATATTTCCAGAAGGAACAAGAAATGGAATGGAGAAAAATGGAAAAGCACAAAATGGAGTGGCCTATATGGCGATAAGAACAGGAGTTCCGGTAATCCCAGTTGGAATTCAAGGAGAGATGAAGCCTTTTAAAAAAGTAAAATTAAATATAGGGGAACCATTGGACTTTAGCCAGTATAAAACAAATAAACCTGAAAAAGAAATACTAGATAAGGTAAGCAAAGAAATAATGGATAACATAATTATGTTGACAAATGAAAAGAAATAGGGTAAAATATAAGGGTTAGTAATATAGAAATTAACATAAAAATACAAAGAAAAGAGAAGGGGAAAAATGATAAACGAAAACATAAGAAATATAGCAATTATAGCACACGTAGACCATGGCAAAACAACACTTGTAGATGCACTTTTAAAGCAAAGCCATATATTTAGAGAAAATGAGCAAGTACAAGAAAGAGTAATGGATTCAAATGATTTGGAGAAAGAAAGAGGAATAACAATTCTTTCTAAAAACACATCCGTAATGTACAAAGACATCAAAATTAATATAGTAGATACACCAGGACATGCTGACTTTGGAGGAGAAGTTGAACGTGTTTTAAAAATGGTTGATGGTGTACTTTTATTGGTAATGTTTGCAGAAATATGGGTTATCTATGCTTCATTTGCATAGAAATACTTGCATAACAATTTACATTTGATTGAGCAGATAAAAATGATTTGAGGTGGTAGCAATGAAAAAGCGATTGGGAATCATAGCCGGAATTTTAGGAATTGTATTGGCAGTCATTGGCATTGTACTGAAGCAGAAAGAAAACACAGCCGTTTCTGTTATTGGTGGTGCGGATGGCCCGACTTCTATTTTCATAGCAGGGAAGTTAAATGGTGATAATTTTATTTTTATGATTGTAGTTGGAATTATTTTATTGATTTTGGCAGGAGTTATTTTTTACAAACGTAAGCATTAAGTTACAGTTTTTTAGACTGTGTATGGCGGAAGAACCGGGAAAGTGTAGATATATCATGGGGATTTTGGAAAAAAATAAAAAAAGTAAGGGTACAGCGTTTGTCTATGATGAGAATAATGATTACTATAAGATGGAAATAAACGGGATTGAATTTGTCTGTGACAGTATACATTCCGATTATGAGAAGCATGCAGTTGAACTGGCACAGGCGTATGAGAAAAGGCTGCCGGATATCGTGGATTATCTTATGCCGGATATAAAGGAGATGTTTGGAATTACAAATCCAGATGTAATAGCAAACTCACTAGGAAAGCCGAGTATAGATTTGGATAGAGGAACACTGACTTATCTGGAGCACACAATGGACAGCCTACATATTATTGAAATGGAATTTGACGGTATCTTCACGGCATTCTATAACTCCTGTATTGATGGATAGGACTTTAGTAACATAGAGCTGCAGTTGTCTACAGCTTTTATCCAGACTTCGGATGTTACAGAGAAGCAATCAGAAATGGATTGATCGATTTCTGAAGCAGTATCCGGTGAAATCCTTGAACATATGAAGGAAAAGTATGTATGTTAATTTTATTTTTATTGTAGACAAAAGATAGGACTGATATGATAAAAGAACAGGTTATTACAAATAGAGGTGGAGTATTTGATGCAGAAAATATTATTACTGGAGGATGACTTGAATCTAAATCGGGGAATTGCCCTGTTACTTTCACGGGAAGGGTATGAGGTTCGTCAGGTTTATACAATAAAGGAAGCAAAAGAAGCATTTCAAAAAGGAGATTATGCTCTTGTTATCAGCGATATTACATTGCCGGATGGTACAGGACTGGATTTTGGAAGGATGGTACGTGCAGGTGGAGATACATATCTTATCTATCTTACGGCTTTGGATCAGGAAATAGATATTGTAAATGGTTATGATACAGGGGCAGATGATTATATTACCAAACCATTTTCACTGATGGCTTTGGTGTCGAAGGTGAACGCATTGATGAGACGGCTTTCTAAGGTACAGGCACAGATTATGTCTTCCGGAGAGATTACGGTGCATATGAAAACGATGCAGGTGTATAAAGGGGATGAACCAGTTACTTTAAGTAAGAAAGAATTCTCTCTGTTGCTGTATCTCTGGGAGAATGCAGGACAGATTGTTTCAAAAGAAAGTATCCTGGAGCATGTATGGGATATAGACGGTCAATTTGTCGATGATAATACGGTTACTGTCAATATAAGCAGACTGAAGAATAAACTTGGAACAGAAGAGATAGCGAATGTGAGAGGACTGGGATATATATGGACCGGAAAGGTAAACAAAAATTAAAACGGTATTTTATCGTATATGTAATCTTTGCAGTATTTTTTACAGTAGGAATGTATCTGATAACAAAGTATGAGGAAAATGCGAAAGCAACGCAGATAGCACTGCTCCTTGCAGAACATCCTGAACTGGAAGGGGAAATAGTTGCAATCTGGGAAAAGTCAGGAACAGTAGATTTTATAAGAGACCGGGACGATCAGAAGATAGAAAGAGTCGTACAGATGCTGGAAGAAACTTATGGTTATCACTCAGGGAGTGGATCTTCAGATGTGGTTATAAGGATTATCTGGGGAATTGGATTACTAGTGGGAGTCATAGTATGTAGCCTGTTCTTGTACCTGGACCGAAGAAAAAACTGGAGCAGATACGGTGATGAGGAACAATTACAGCAATTATATGAATGTCTGCAGGAATTCAGAAAAGGAAAATTCCAAACATATCCTGAAGAAACATCAGAATCGGAACAATGGTTAAAGGTGTGGGAATCTGTAAAGGAGCTGGGGCAATATTTCGAAGATTTGAAGGAACGTCTGGAGCAGGAAGAAAATGGTACGAAGAGTCTGATTACAGATATTTCCCATCAGTTGAAGACTCCGCTTGCATCACTCCGGATGAGTCATGAGCTGGTGGCAGAAAATCGGGTTACAGGAGAAGAACAGAGGGAGTTTCTGGAGCAGGAATCACAGGAACTTACCAAACTGGAACAGCTCTTGAATGAACTGGTAAATCTTTCAAGGCTGGAAACACATATGATCCAGATACATTCGCTTCATGAAAGCCTGAAGAAAACGCTAACAGAGGCTGTCAGTCAGATTTATATGAAGGCAAGAGGAAAAGATATTTCCATTCAGGTGGAGATGGATGATGATATAGTTGTGAACCATGATTCAAAATGGACGGTAGAAGCATTAACGAATATCCTTGAGAATGCAGTCAAATATTCACCGGAACATACAACGATTACAGTGAGGACGCAGGAGCTAGCAAGCAATGTGCTTATTGAAGTAGAAGATGAAGGAATGGGCATTCCTGCGGAGGAACTGCATAAGATCTATCAGAGATTTTACCGGGGAAGGAAAGCAAAGGAACAGGTAAAAGACGGAGCGGGTGTCGGTCTGTATCTTGCCAGAAAGATCATAGAAGAACAGGGGGGGACAATAGCAGCCAAAAGAAAGGCTGAGAAAGGTATGATATTTAAAGTGACACTGCCGCTCATAATAGGAGAATAGTCGGAACCCTTACAAAACTGTTATGGTTGTTGTAAGGGTTTTGTAATGCAGGAATGTTATAGTAGGGGTATGAAATGGAAAGGGGACTTGAAGATATGAGTAGTATTTTAAAAGTAGAAGATCTAGTAAAGTATTATGGAGAAGGCGAGAATCAGGTGAGAGCCGTGGATCATACAAGTTTACAGATAGAGAGAGGCAAGTTTACAGCTATCGTAGGACGTTCCGGCTCCGGAAAATCTACACTTCTGCATCTGATTGGAGGGCTTGACAGACCGGATTCCGGCAAAGTATGGATTGATGGAACCGATATCTATTCTCGAAAAGATGATAAACTGGCACAGTTTCGAAGAAAGAAGATAGGATTTATCTTTCAGGATTTTAATCTGATTCCATCGCTGAATGTGTGGGAGAATATCGTTCTTCCGCTGGGACTTGATAATCGCAAGGTAAAGCCGCGGGAAGTGGAAGATATTCTCAAAAAAATCGGACTGCAGGATAAGAAAGATGCGATGCCGTCTGCTTTGTCTGGTGGACAGAAACAGAGAACTGCGATAGCCAGGGCATTGGTGACAAGACCGGCGATAATTTTGGCGGATGAGCCGACTGGAAACCTTGATTCCCAGACTGAGCTAGAGGTTATGAGCCTATTGAAAAGCTGCGTGTCGGATTTCGGGCAGACGCTTATCATGATTACCCATGATGAAACGATTGCCCAGATGGCGGATGAAATGATTATCATTGAAGATGGCAAGGCGGTGAGAAGATAATGAAGATGACGACCAGAGTTGCATATTGCAATATGCGGCATTATAAGAGCAAAAACATACTGATTGGAATTGCCATTATCCTGACAACATTACTGCTGTTCGTAATCCCATCAATCGGAAAAGATATGGTGGAAGTGAACTTTGCGGTAATCAATAAGATTTATCCAACATGGCATGCCCTTTATCGGAACGTGGACGAGAGTACAGTTATGAAACTGGCGGCACATCATGATGTGAAAACTTACGGACTCCGCAGCGATGCGGGGTACATGAATCTGGAAGATGCGACGGTTTCCATGATGTATATGGACAGAACAGGGATGGAACTTTATAAAGTGAAGCTGAAAGAGGGGCAACTTCCGCAGAAAGAAAATGATATTGTGGTTTCAAAAGGAATACTGGAAGCATTAGGACAGAATGGGAAAATCGGTGACACTATCACAGTACCTTATCAGATTCTGAAAGATGACGGACTGGATTATACGAAGGAGAAAGACTTTCGAATCTGTGGTTTTTTAGCAGATAATGAGAGCAGCAAAGAACAAAAACAATATACATCATTGGTTTCAGAGGCCTTTCTGAAAGCGGAGATACCGGTAGAACAGGTGAAATATCGGTTTTTACTTCAGGTGAATGGACAGAAAGGAAATACGACTGCAGATTATACAGAGACGATACAGAATATTGCCAGACAGTTCGGGATTTCCGAGGATGACATGAATATTAATAAAGAGTATCTTGCAGCAAATTATGTGGATCCGGCTACAATTCCGGTGATTGTAGGAATCATGCTTATTGTTGTATTGGCGGGCATTATCACAATTTATAGTGTTTATTATGTATCTATGAACCAGAGGGTTCGGGAATTTGGAAAGTTAAAGGCAATCGGGGCTACGAAACGGCAGCTTAGACAAATCGTACTAAGAGAGGGAATGGGAGTGGCGTTGTTTGCCATTCCGATAGGACTTTTGATCGGAACAGTTGCTGTGAAAGTTGTACTTCTCCAGTTTGTAGAACATGCAAAGGATTCAAACGTACTTATAACAGAGGCATACAAGGTTGTAGCTAAAGGAGAAGTCCAACTTTATTATTGGTGGATTTATCTGTTGGCAATTGCAGTGACTCTGTGTACAGTGTATCTGTCACTGATGAAGCCTATGCGTATGGCGGCGAAGGTATCAGAAATAGAAGCTATGCGTTACCAGGGAGGCAGTAAGCGACAGAAAAGCAGCAGGAAGGGATATCAATTTCTGAATATCGGACGACTGACCAAGAGAAATCTTGCAGAGAATAAAAAGAAGAGTACTATCACGATTGTATCTATGGCCGTTACCGGAATATTTGTCATGATGGTAGCAACGGTGCTGTCTTGTGCAAATCCGATGGAAAGTGCAAAGAGTTCGATTGTGGGGCAATATGAGATTTCTCCAATTGTGGAATCCGGGAATAAAGAGCATCCTGAATATGAATGGGCGGAGGTTCAAAAGAATAATCCATTAAATGAAGGACTAAAGCAGCAGATAGAGGAGCTTGACGGTGTTGAGCGGGTAGATGTGTTTACCGCGTTGAAGGTATCAGGAGGACCTTTTGAAGAAAAAATTGGAACCGAATTTATCAATGGAGTGCCGGAAGAATACGCAGAAGAGCTGAAAAAAGGAATCACTGAAGGCAATGTCACATACGAGGAATTGAAATCCGGGGATAAAGTGATTCTGGACCGCGCGCTACTTCACTGGTATCCAGATATTAAAGTGGGAGATAAGCTGAAACTCAATATTCATGATGGAGATAATACCTTTCAAAAAGAGATTGAAGTGGCAGCAATTGGTGAATATGGAACAGGTCTGACAAACTATAACTGTCTTATCATGGCAAAAGAAGGGGCAGAGAAACTTACCATAAATAATTCTTCCAGCTATTTTCAGGTGATTGCAGATAAGGATTATGATGAGGCACTGGAAGCATCTCTACAGGCTATTGTGGATGGATCAGGCAGACTGCAGATGCGTACCTGGAAGAATGAGTACGATACATGGGAAAATGCCATACAGATGACTAGAGGTGCATGTTATGCATTTATCATCATTCTGGCAGCAATCAGCATTATGAACTTGATTAACACAATGATCAATAGTGTCCATGTGCGAAAAAAGGAGCTTGGCATGATGCAGGCAATCGGAATGTCGGACCGTCAGTTGATGAAGATGCTCCAGTTGGAAGGTATATTCTATACAGTAGGCACTCTTATTATCAGTATCGGAGTGGGAAGTCTTGCAGGATATCCGTTGTTTTTATATGCAAAGCGTACAGGAATGTTTGATATCAGCACATACCATTATCCGGTAACAGCAGCTATTATTATAATTTTAACATTGTTTGTGATACAGATGTTATTGGCAATATTCATTGCAAAGTCAGTAAGGAAAGATTCATTGATAGAGAGAATTCGTTTCAGTGAGTAAGAATATAAATTTCTGATGTTTAATGCAGATACTAATCAATGTCATAATAAAAAGGGGGACTTGATTTCTCAAATCCCCCAGTGTATAATGAACTCAAGAAAGGTATTCAGATGCAAAATCTGATGCCCTCAGTTAAATTTTATATTCTATGTATAAGTCATAGCATCCAAAACTTTCCTAGGGTCGTGGATGCTATTTCTTATTATGTCGATCTATATAAGTCAAAGCCGCAAAAATTACCAATAGTAAAGTCAATACTTCCATTGTATTCATGGGCATCACCCTCCTTGGATACTAGAGGGCAAAATCGAAATGCATCCGTCTTTCCGGTTCAGTAATACCGAATCAGTATAACACGTTACCGTTTTCAGTACAATAAGGTAATGGTCTGAAAAATACTTTATTCTGTCACCTTATGTAGCTGTATCGTGAGTATTTGCTGGACTAATTGGTGCTGTATATGAAAAAAAGCTATTTAAAAATAAGGTGGAAGCCTTATATGGTCTGCTTGATGATGCGGGTGATGATGCCGAGGGCAACATTACGCTCTTCATCAATATGCGTCACCACAAAGGATACCTGATCCTTTTTCCCGACTGTCCGGCTGTCATAGCAGGAGTGGGCAATGGCATTGACACCGATGGAGAGCCGGACAAAGACGGTGCCTTTATGGATGTCTTCCACAGTTCCGGCGTATTTTCCCTGAATCTTACATTTTTTCATGTTTTCCTTGCTGGTGTTGCCTTCCACACTTTTGACATCTGCGTGGACAATGACCTGCTCCGGTGAGTCTGCCCGCACATCCAGGATGCGTACCAGGATGTGATCGCCTACCTGGAAGCGTTCTCTGGCATCACCCATCCAGTCGAAGGACAGGTCTCTGGCAAGAATGGAGGTTTCCACACCGAAAATTTCTGCCCGGACTACCTTTTCCGCAACAGCAATGACTCTTGCCTGCACGATACGGTCTTCATAAACTTTCGGCATTCCGGAAGCATCTTTATCCAGATAGAAGATCTGGCGTTTCTTCAGCATCGCTTCTTTCCGGCTGGCGACAATGCTGCGTGTCTTCGGATCTAATCCCTTAATCAGAAAATCAATCTCACATCCAAGCATATTGTTGAGGATTTTGTTCTGCCGCAGAGCAAGCTCCCCATAATCGTGTGCTTCATCCTGCATGAGATGGATCATCATCTCAGTTACTGGGATGACAGTACGGAAATCCTTGTAGTAAACCACGGCAATGAGGCTGCCGTTTTCTGTTTTCTCGATACCGCCAAGCATTCCGGTTAAGATCCGGCGGGTACGGTAGGCATTCTGGATCTCATGCCAGGTAAGGTCTGAAATGGACTGGGCTGTTTCCAGCTTCGCATCGGAATCCAGAGTTAAAATAGGTGTGTTGGTTGTTTCGTTTGGCATCATAGTGTCTCCTTTCAAATTATGACATGATAGAATCTTTATCTAAAGGAACCATGTCTGTGTGATCCGAATAGTTATCTGCTGAGAAGTCATCCGGGAAATCGTGATAGCCAGGTTCCTGATAAACGCTTTGCTGGTCAAAGTGCGGTTCAGCTTTTTTCTTTTTCTGCTTTCCATAAGAAGCGGTTTTTTTCGGGTGGGAAGCAGGAATAG
>OHPO01001374.1_pt1 | contig 11042 bp, 7 predicted proteins | sample 1577741 | NCBI WGS metagenome assembly OHPO01 (sample SAMEA3879574, study PRJEB24766) | human gut metagenome | biome: human-associated habitat; feature: feces | place: USA | collected 1985/1987
TGATTATATCCGTAGCTTCATTGATTGTATGAAGCGTATATTTTGTCCATTTCATAAAAATTGTCCTTCTTTCTACTGTATTGTAATGACTAATATGTTTTTGAAAATCCTGTGTGGTAATTATAGTATATTTGCCAGAGACAGACAAGCTGCAATGTGGTTTGATTCGTCAATTTTTGGAATCTTTACAATATCTGTGAGGAGACATTTTGTATCTGTCTTTGAATTTTCTGCAAAAATATGCTGCATCAGTAAACGAATATTTATATGCAACGTCAGCGATGCCTGCACCGGATTGAATATCCAAAAGGGCATGTTCCAGTTTTAAGTTAGTTATGTAGGTTATTATTGTAAATCCTGTATATTTTTTAAATAATCGCATGAGATGAGCTCCTGATATTCCGATTGTACCGGCAACATCATTAATACTTATTTTATCAGTTATATTATCCTCGATATATTTTATTGCATTTTTACTACCATTAGGCATAAGTAATAAATCAACTCCTGCGTTTATTGCCATAGTATATATTTCTTTATCAGAATAATTATTCGTTAATGATCTCATATTAAGTGCATCAGTTATAACAAGTCCCTTGTAGTTATATTTATTTTTTAATAGGTCAGTAACAATCTCTTTTGATAAAGATGCAGGTATACTACTATTAGTAATTTTAGGTAATGCTATATGCCCAACCATAATCATATTAGTATCATTAATTGATTTTATAAATGGTAATAAATCACTATTTTCAAGTTCATCAAGCGTTTTATTTATTATAGGTATTTCAAAATGTGAATCAGTTTCAGTATCTCCATGTCCAGGAAAATGTTTAATACAAGTATTAACTAAATTATCTTCAATTCCATTCTTTAAAGATGTAGCCATATCATAAACAGTATTTGGATCACTTCCAAAACTCCTTTTACCAATAACAGTATTATTTGGGTTAGAATATATATCCATTACAGGTGCATAAGTAAGATTAACACCAATTGTTCTTAATTCATTTGCAATAATTTCTCCTACTTTATAAGCAAGATTTTTATCCTTAGTTTGACCTAAATAATACATATAAGGTATATCAGTTACTGAAATATCTCTAATTCCTTTAATTCTTTGAACAGATCCACCTTCTTCATCAGTAGATATTATCATAGGTATATCAGAATCATTTTGCATGCCCTTAACAAAATTTAATGTTCTATCGTAAGTAGTTATATTATCACTCATTAATATAAATCCACCAGGTTTAACTTCTTTTATAATATTACTTAAATTCTCATCATATTCATCTCCAATATAATAAACAATAAGCATTTGTGCTATTTTTTCATCAATAGACAAATTATCCATCTTGTAATTAACTTTTTCCTCAATCGATAATTTTTCAAAATCTTTATTACTTACTTTTTTATTATTAGAGCATCCAGTAAGAATTGTTATAATAAATATAAACAAAATAATAAATTTTTTCTTCATACAACCACCTCTTTAAAATTATAACATGTAATGTGCTTTTTATCTAGGAAACAAATAAAATATATGTTAAAATATATATAAATGGAGGATATATGAAACTAATATCAATATTACCGATAGACAGCTATATAGTTGTAAATAAAAGCTTATTAAATGATAATGATAGGTTAATTTTAACCATGTTATATCAACCTATAGTAGGTAGTATTGCTATAAGCTTATACTTTACTTTATGGGCAGATCTAAATAAAACTGCAATAATGAGTAATGAATATACTCATCATCATCTAATGAATACAATGAGTTTAAAATTAGATGATATAATTTCAGCAAGAAAAAAATTAGAAGCGATAGGACTTTTAAAATCTTATTATAAAATAGGTCAAATAAATAACTATGTTTATGAAATATATAGTCCACTATCATCAAATGAGTTTTTTACAAACCCACTTTTATCATCTGCTTTATTATCAAGTATAGGAAAAAAAGAATATCAGTCATTACTTTCATATTACAAGATACCTAAAATAAATATGAGTGAATTTGAAAATATAACTACTAGTTTTAGTGATATATATAAAATGTGTATTAATGAAGAAGCGATAGAAAGTAATGTAAAGAAAAAAGATAAATTAGATTTGGTAATAGATGATGTAGTTGATTTTAATTTTATCATCTCATCCATGCCAAAAGGTATATGTAATTTAAATACATTTACAAGTTCTATGAAAAAACTAATAAACCGTCTTTCGTATTTATATAACTTTGATGATACTACGATGCTTGAAATGATTAAAGATTCATTAAACGAAAAAGGTATGATAAATGAAAATGAACTTAAAAAGAATTGTAAAAACTATTATTCATTTGAAAACAAAAATCCTCCAAAGCTCATATATAAATCATCAAATAAGAAAATAGATACTAAAGATATAAAAAATATTAAAGAAAGATTAATTGAATGCTTTGAATGTACTACTCCATATGATTTTTTAACAGCAAAGTATGGAGGTGCAAAACCAACTAGTAAAGATGTAAATTTAATCGAATCTCTTCTTGTTGATCAGCAACTTAATCCAGGAGTAGTAAATGTACTTATAGATTATGTCTTAAGAATTAATGATAAAAAACTAAACAAAAACTTTGTAGAAGCCATCGCAAGTCAATGGAAATTAAGTAATATAAATACTGTTAGTGAAGCAATGAAGCAAGCAGAAAAAGAATATAGAAAGAGTAATAAACTGAAAGAAACTAAAGAAAACTATAATAAAAAAGAAGTAGAAAAATTACCTACTTGGTATGGAAAAAATATTAAGAAAGAACAAATGAGTAATGATGATATCAAAGAATTAGAAGATATGTTAAGTGATTTTGTATAGGTGTTATATGGTAGATTTAAATAAAACAAATATGTTTAACAAAAATGTTATATCAAATTTAAAAAAAGAATATTTAAAATCAATGAAAAATAGTGATTTTGAGGAATATATTAGAAAAATACGCCTTCCGCATGAAACATTAATGAAATATACATCAAGATTAGAAACATGTTTTAAAGAACAAACAAATTGTTCAAATTGTAAGGGATTAGAACAATGTAAAAATGAAATATATGGTTTTTATTTAAAAGAAGAATTAGATAAAGATAAACTAATATTCGAATATAAAAGTTGTAAATATAAAAATAAAGAAATAAAAGATAGTAAAAGTAATGAAAATGTATATGTATTTGATATGCCAAGTGAAATAAAAAATGCAAGAATGAAAGATATATATATAGACGATAAAAATAGGAAACAGATAATAACATGGTTAACTAAATTTATTCATGAGTATGATTCAAAAAAGAAAATAAAAGGATTATATTTAAATGGTAACTTTGGATGTGGAAAAACATATCTAATATCAGCAACATTTAATGAATTATCAAAAAGAGGAATAAAAAGTGCAATAATATATTGGCCTGAATTCTTAAGAAGCTTAAAAGAGTCGTTTTCAGATGATTTTAAAGAAAAGTTTAATTATATAAAAAAAGTTCCATTATTGCTAATAGATGATATAGGTGCAGAAAATGTAACACTATGGGGTAGAGATGAAATATTAGGAACTATACTTCAGTATAGAATGGAAGAGGGACTAACGACATTCTTTACATCTAACTTAACATATGAAGAATTAGAAAGTGCACTATCTTTATCAAAAGGCAAAGTCGATTCATTAAAAGCAACAAGAATAATGGAGAGAATAAAAAATTTAACAGTGAATATGAATTTAATAGGAGAAAATAGAAGAAACTAAGATAGAGGCAATTTATGGAATTTAAAGAAGTATTAGGAAAAGAAAATTATAATATAGAAGAAATAAAAAACGATATGGGTTTTAAAGACAATAAAGAACTTATTAAGTATATATTCTCTTCATTTATAAAAAACATAAATGAAAATGAAGATAATAGTTATTTATTTAATTCATTCAAATTATTAAGTAGATTATTTAAAGATTATTACTTTGTAAATGATTCATTATTTATATCAAAAATTAATGAAATAAAAGAAGAATTGAAAGGAAGAATATCAAGTATTCCAAAAAATGAAAGAAATACTGATTATTGTAACTTTTTAAGAGAATCAATAAATAGATTTGAGAACTTATCACTTGCATTAGTTTTTGAATTATTTAATGAATATGAAGGAGATAGTACAAGTTTAATTAAATATTTAGTATATAATGTAAAAAATTTATCTTTAGTTGAAAAACTATTAGATAATAATCCATATGCAGTATTTTTTAAAGATGCTAATAATGATACAATATTCGAATTAACTATAAAAGAATATTTAAACGAAGTATTTAATGATGAAAACAAAGAAAATTTATTTTATTACGATGAGGTATTAGCACAAATAATGTCATCAAAGAAATTCAAAATGACACCAGAATTAAAAAATAAAAGTTATAAAATCATGCAAGATTATTTAACTAACAATAAAAAAAGAAATACAGAAACATCATATTGGATAAATTCATTAAAGAATAGAATATTAAATATTGAAGATTACTCGCATTTAAATATTAAATATGGTATAGAAGGTGATTTTGATCAATATCTAAAAAAGCTAGATCCTACTTATAAAAGTAATGAAAAAGAAAAGCAATTTAAAAGAGTAGAAATTGATGAATATTTACTAACAATAGATGGACCTGATGCAACAGTTTTAGATGATGCATTATCAATAAAAAAGATAAAAGGTAATAGATATATATTAGGTGTACATATAGCAGATCCACTTGGATACTTAGGAACATATTCACCATTTATAGAAGAAGCGTGTAATAGAGTAGTATCCGTATATGCAAAAGATAGAGTAATACCTTTATTTCCTACTGAAATAACAAAAAAATATTTATCACTTGATAAAAATGAAAAAAGAATGGCAAATTCATATTATTTTGAAATAGATGAATATGGAAATGTATTAGATTATTATTTCCTAAAGACAATAATAAAATCAAATGCTAAATTGAATTATAATGATGTAATTAATACATATCAAAAAAATAGTAGAAGAAATGAACTTGATAAATCAATAGATGATTTATCCGAACTTCTAGAAATATTAAAAAATAAATTTAAAAAAACAAAAGAATACGATTTACATAAACAACTAAAAAATGAAATTACAGGAACTAGAATAACGGGAAATTCATTACCAGAACAAATAGTAGAATATACAATGTTACTTGCAAATAATGTAATTGCTAGTTACTTTCATAGTAGACACTTACCATTTATATATAGAGTTCATACACTAGATAAAAATAATGATAGTAGTATATTAGATAAGTTAGAAAAATACTCCAGTTTTAAACCAGTAGCAAAAGAATGCTTTAATTTGCTTATAGCAGAATATCCTAATGCTAGATATGATTATGTAAATCTAGGACATGCAGGACTAAATTTAGATGCATATTGTCATGCAACAAGTCCATTAAGAAGAGCATCTGATATATATGTTAACAGATGCTTAGATACTTTTTATTACAGCAATCCAACAGATAAAGAAGCATATGAATTAGAAGAACTTATAAAAGGAGAAGTAGAACGTATAAATTCAAAAATACAATTAGCAGAATATTATGTAAGAGATGTTGGAAGAAGTAAAATATTATCAAAAAAACATAAATAATTTATATTATGCTTTTAAATTTAAAAGTATAATAAGTAATGCCGAAAGACAAAGAATTGGAAGAAGATAAACATTTTTGCATTGTAGATCTCTTTTTTTTGTCCTTATTTCTTTCAGTAATTTACAAATTATTTAATATAATTTAAAAAAAATAATTATATTAAATAATTGTCTACTTTTACTTAACTAATGCACTTAGAGTTTTGTTTTACAAATATCCACACTTTGGAAACACTATCTCAAACAGAGCATATTTGACATATTTTGTTATAAGTGGTAATATAACATGCAATTAAGAAGGAAATTTGGTTGGAGATACTAGGGGGAATTTATATGACAAATGTAAATGCTGAACAATTTTCTACACAAAAAGAATATTATGAATATTTAAGAAAATTATGTTTAAAAATTAAAAACAATCAATTAAAAATTGGCCAAAATGTTATTAAAACAGTTTATCCATTTTTAAGAAATTATAAAATAGAAATTGAAGGTGAGGAAAATATACCAAGAGATTCAAATGTAATATTTGTTGTTAATCACAGTACTTCTCATGATATATTTACTGCCTACGAATTTTTGTCTCTATTAAAAAGACGTGGAAGTGTAATGGTTGCTACTGATTGTTTAAATAAACCAGTAACAGAAATTTTTAATATTTCAAATGCAACATTACTTGATAGAAGAAATAAAGAAGAAAGAAAAAATGCTGTATTAGAATTATCAAAAAAAATTATTGATGGAAATGATGGTGTTATTTTTGGAGAAGGTACATGGAATTTACATCCAATATTACCTATGCACATTATACAGAATGGTGCCTCAAAAATCTCATCAATAGCGCAAGTTCCTATTATACCTACAATTATGGAATATATTGAGGTAGATAATCCTGTAAATTCAGATGCAGAACTTTTTAAAAAATGTATTATAAGATTTGGAAAACCAATATCTAATAATTATGATATTAGTGCAATAGAACAATCTAATATTATAAGAGAAGAAATGAGTTTAATTAGAAAACAAATATGGAATAACTTTGAAATAAAAAGAGAAAAAATTAGTGAAATAGATCCTCTATTATATGTTAATCATACATATGCAAAAAAATTTAAAGCACTTGGTTTTACATATGATTCTTTCTATGAACAAAATTACTTATTATTTAATTCTAATTTCAAAGAAAATGAATATACAATAGATGAAGAAGGAAACTTCCAAACAGGTATTACTGAAAAAAATAGTAAATTAAGGGAAAAAATATACTAATTTCCTTAATTTTTTTATTTACAAAAAGTTATAAACTGTTATTAGTAACTACAAAAATCAATAACTGAGTGACTAAAATTTTATTTTAATCTTTTGTTCTTCATGCTATAATAATCTTAGAGTAGGAAGTGAAGTTAATGAGTGGAATTTACAATCTATATATACCAATATGTGGATTATTTTTATCAATATTATGCAATATGGTTTTCTTTATGAAAGAAAGAGTAAAAAATAAAGAAACCGCAATTTTTTCTAGGTTAATAATTTATAGTTTAGTTGATAGCATTTTAATGGTGACTATTATTAGTTTAGCAATTTTTAATAAAAATAGTATAAAACTTATGGAAATTCTAAACAAAGTCGATTATGCAATATATATATTATTTTCTAGTAATTTGTTCTTATATGTATATTATGTAACATCTAAAAAAGAGACAACAGAAAAAGTAAAAGGCTATAATTTTTTCTTTTATTTGACCACGATAATAGATATTCTATTAATGATATTGTTGATCTTTACGAAAGTTAATGTTCATGTAGAATCGAATGCTATGTATAGTGATGGGCTTGCCCTTTCTACTACTTTAATAGGTTGTGGATTATATTTTATAGCAATCTTAATTTGTTTAATTATGAATATGAAAAAAGCAATAACAAAAAAACTAACACCATTATATGTATTAATATTTCTTTTTGCTTTTGTATTTACTTTAAATAAAATAGATAAAACTGTTGTTATAATTTCAGCCGTTTTAGCTTATGTAAATTTAATAATGCTGTTTACAATAGAAAATCCAGATATAAAAATGATGCAGCAACTAGAATTAGCTCGTGATCATGCAGAAAAAGCAAATAGAGCAAAAAGTGATTTTTTAAGTAGTATGAGTCATGAAATAAGAACACCACTAAATGCAATAGTTGGATTATCAGAAGATAACTTAACATATGAAGAAAAACTACCACAAGAAGTAGTAGAAAACTCACATGATATAGTAAACGCATCACAAACACTACTAGAAATAGTAGGAAATATACTAGATATAAACAAAATAGAAGCAGATAAAATGGAAATAGTAGAGGCAAAATATAATTTAAGAGAAGAAATAACAAATATGTGTAAAGTAACAACAACAAGAATAGGAGAAAAACCAATTAAATTTAAATTAAATATATCAGAAGATATACCATATGAGTTAATAGGAGATAAAATAAAAGTAAAAACGATAGTAAATAACTTGTTAACAAATGCAATAAAATATACAGAAAAGGGAGAAATAAACTTAAATATAAGATGTATAAATGATATAAAAAGGAATATATCAAGAATAATAATAACATGTCAAGATACAGGAAAAGGTATAAAAAGTGAACATATAAAAAGATTATTTAATGAATTTGATAGATTAGATGTAGAAAAGAATACAACAACAGAAGGTACAGGACTAGGACTAGCAATAACAAAAAAATTAGTTGAAATGATGGGAGGAACAATAAATGTAGAATCACAATATAAAATGGGATCAATATTTATAGTACAATTGCCACAAAAGATAAGTAAACTAGTAGGGGAAGAAATAGAAAAAGAAGAGATAAAAATAAGAGATGTAAAATATGAAGGAAAAAAGATATTAATAGTAGATGATAATAAACTAAATATAAAAGTAGCGAAAAAAGCATTAAAAGATTTTAATTTTGAATTAGATGAATGTTATGATGGAATAGAATGCTTAGAAAAGATAAATAATGGTAATAAGTATGATTTAATACTAATGGATATAATGATGCCAAATATGAATGGAGAAAAATGTATAGAAGAATTAAAAAAGATAGAGGGATTTAATACACCAGTAATAGCACTTACAGCAGATGCATTAAATGGAGCAAAAGAAAAATATATAAGTGAGGGATTTATAGATTACATAGCAAAACCATTTAGTAAAGATCAAATTAAAGAAAAACTAGAAAATATATTAAAAGATAAAGTGATAGTAAAAATTCCAGAAAAAAAATTAAAAAATATATAATTTGACAAAAGTATTAATAAGTATTATACTTACAACATAAATACATTGATTAAGGACACGATTGTTAAATGATACTTAAAGAGAGTTATCGGTTGGTGCAAGATAATAGTTAGTTTAGTAATTACTACCTTATTAGTAGGATTATAAAAGTAATCCCGGATAAAACCGTTATAGAATAAAGTTAAACCTAGGATGGTACCGTCTAATTGACTCCTTATCTTAGGTTTTTTTTATTTTTAAGAAAGAGAGGAAACAAAATGATAAATATTAAAGAAGATAAAAACTTAAATACAATTAATCATAGTTGTGCTCATTTACTAGCACAAGCAGTAAAACATTTATATCCAAATGCATTATTTTGGGTTGGACCTGTAATAGAAGAGGGTTTTTACTATGATATAGATTTAGGAGATACTGTAATAACAGAAGAAGATTTAGAAAAAATTGAAAAAGAAATGAAGAAAATATCAAAAGATGGCAAAAGAATAATAAGACATGAAATATCAAAGAATGAAGCATTAGAAATGTTCAAAAATGATCCATATAAGTTAGATTTAATTAACAGAATGGATGAAAATGAACAAATTATTTCTTGTTATTCTCAAGGAGATTTTACAGATTTATGTCGTGGACCACATGTTGAAACTGTAAAAGAAATTAAATATTTTAAATTGCTAAAAGTAAGTGGTGCCTATTGGAAAGGTGACGCTAAAAACAAAATGCTTCAGAGAATATATGGAATATGTTTTAAAAATGAAGAGGATTTAAATGCATATTTACAAGAATTAGAAGATAGAAAAAATAGGGATCATAGAAAAATAGGTAAAGAATTAGAAATATTTATGACAGATGATTTAGTTGGTAGAGGACTTCCTATGTTTTTACCTAATGGATATATAATTTGGCAAGAATTAGAAGATTATATTAAAGAAAAAGAAAGAAACTTAGGATATCAACATGTTTTAACCCCTTGCGTAGGAAATGTTGAATTATATAAAACATCTGGTCACTGGGATCACTATAAAGAAAATATGTTCCCAAAAATGGATGTTGATGGAGAGTCATTCGTACTAAGACCAATGAATTGTCCTCATCACATGATGATATATGCAAATAAATTACATTCATATAAAGACTTACCTATAAGAATAGGTGAAATTGCACATGATTTTAGATATGAAGCAAGCGGAGCAGTAAAAGGTATTGAAAGAGGAAGACATTTTTGCCAAAATGATGCACATCTTTTTGTAACACCAGAACAAATTAAATCAGAATTTAAAAATGTAGTAGATTTAATATTTGATGTATATAAAGATTTTAATATAACAAACTATAGATGCGTGTTATCACTAAGAGATAAAGAAGATAAAGAAAAATATTATCAAGATGATGAAATGTGGGATAAAGCAGAAAATGAACTTAGAGAAGTACTTAACGAACTTAATATAGATTACACAGAAGAAATAGGTGAAGCAGCATTCTATGGACCTAAATTAGATGTTAATGTAAAACCAGCAGTAGGAAATGAATACACATTATCTACTTGTCAATTGGACTTCTGCTTACCAATGAAATTCGATTTAAAATATGTTTCTAAAGATGGAGACAAAAAAACACCAGTTGTGCTTCATAGAGCCATATTAGGATCTCTTGATAGATTTATGGCATACATTTTAGAAGAAACAAAAGGAGCACTACCTCTTTGGTTAAGTCCAACACAAATAAATGTTATACCTGTTAATAATGAATATCATACTGAGTATGCAAATAAAATATATGAATTATTAAAAGGCAATGGTTTTAGAGTAAATATAGATTTAAGAGATGAAAAATTAAGCTATAAAATGAGAGAATCTCAAACTAAAAAAATACCTTATACTTTAATACTAGGAGATAAGGAAAAAGAAAATAATAATATTAGTTACAGATGTTTTGGAAATACTGATACAAAAACTATAGATACACATGAATTTATATTATTATTAAAAGAACAAATAAGAGATAAAAAGTGAGTAACACTTTTTTTCTTTTAAAGTAAAAAAAAATATTATATAATTAAATAGTAGGGAGGATATATAT
>OHPO01001378.1_pt1 | contig 11017 bp, 9 predicted proteins | sample 1577741 | NCBI WGS metagenome assembly OHPO01 (sample SAMEA3879574, study PRJEB24766) | human gut metagenome | biome: human-associated habitat; feature: feces | place: USA | collected 1985/1987
TTAAAGTAAATAATACAAATATTGAGTATCCTGTTGTTAAAACTAAAAATAATGAATTTTATTTAAATCATAGTTTTGATAAAAGCGAAAATTTGGGAGGATGGATTTTTGCGGACTACAAAAATAAATTTAATGGCACAGATAAAAATATTGTTATTTATGGGCACAATATGAAAGATAATTCGATGTTTGGGACTATGCAAAAAATTTTGAATCCGGAGTGGTATAATAATGAAGAAAATACAAATATTATTCTAAAGACTGAAGGGAAAAATTATATTTATAAAGTTTTTTCAATATATAGAATAGAAAATGAAGATTATTATATTAAAACAGAATTTAACAATGATAGTGAGTTTGAACAATTTTTAAATACCTTAAAGGCAAGAAGCATAAGGGATTTTAACATGGATATGCTTGAAAGTGATAGTATTTTAACATTGTCTACCTGTGATAACAACAATAAATATAGAGTTGTTTTACATGCTAAAAAAATATAGGAGGAAAAAATTATGGAGAATTTAAAAAAGAATAAAATGTTTATAATAATTATTAGTGTTTTAATTATAATTGTTGCTGTTCTTGGTATAATGCTTATTAAGAATAATGATGGAAGAGGTAATAAAGTGGGAAGTAGTGACAAAAATGAAAAAAACATAAAAATTGTAGAAAACGAGGTAAATAAGCTTACGTTAGAAGATTTTTCAAATTCAGCGTTTAGTATGAAAAAACCAAATGGATGGACAGTTGAAACAGGGGGAATAGATATATTTTATACAATTAGGGTATATGACCCTCAAAATACAAACAATCAAATATATTTAATGTTAAAGATGCAACCATTATTAAAAACAGAAGCAGGAAAAAGATCTTGGCAGAATTACTACAACATGAGTGGCAATAATTCACAATACAAGTTGTTTGCAGATGCCGTGGTTTTAGCAAATCCTACAACAGAAGAGTTTTATAAAAAATTTGACGAGATAGCAGCATATGCAAGTGCAATAGAACCATCATTTTCTACAATAAAGTTTCCTAAATTTTCAAATTTTACTAAACAGGAAGAGTTTGAATCAACAGCTAGTATGAAAAGTGTTGCATTAGATAGCAAAGTGTTAAGAGGAACTTTTACAGGTGATAATTCAAAGCAAGGCGAGGGCTTATTTATGGCATCAATTGTTAATTTTGGCAATAACTATCTTGGCGGTGTAGATACTTCATACTATATGGTTTATGACATAATGGCAATAACATCAGAAAAAGATAAGTTTATAGATTATAAAGAAATATTACTAGAATCTATTAATTCAATAAAATTTAGCGATAGTTATGTAAAACAAACAATAGATAATGGAAATGCTCAAACTAAACAAGCGCTTGCACTAAATGCATCAATACAAAGGGCTTTTGATTCTTATATGAGTGCTTGGGAAAATAGAAGTAAATCATATGATATTATGAGTCAAAAACAAAGTGATGCAATACTTGGATATGAAAGAGTTTATGACACAGAAACTAATGACATATACAAAGCATATAATGGTTTTACCGATGAATATGATGGCGAAAGATATAAATCAATAACAGATAACATGTATACAGAAAAAACCAGTGGCTATATAGAAAAATAATGTTATATATAAAATGAAAATATACAGCACCTTCTTAAATATTTTGTCATATTATGTATTATACAAACAAATAAGGAAAGATAGGGTTAAAAATTTTTTAATCTGAATCAATACCTTAGGAAAGGAATGATAATTAAAATGTATAATTGCAAATATAGAAGGTGTTGTTGTCAAAAAAGCTTTGACAATAATATGCTACAAGATGCATGTAATAATTGTGGTGTAGTAGCAGATTATTACAACGAGAATAATAAAAATTCTTCTTGCGATTGTGGATTTGAAGAAAGTGAAAACGTTTTTCCAACTAATCCAATGTTTGGTCAAAGCTATGTTCCAATTCAGACAATGAACAAAACATTTACCCCTTGTGTTGGATTAAAAATGGGAACAATATTTCCAGAGTTAGTTAGCCCATATGTACCATGTCAATCTATAGAAGAAAATGCTTTTATAAAAGCTATGAATACGGTTGGAGAGGGGTGTAATAAATGTTACTAGAAGAAAATGAAAACAGGAATTGTAACTGCAACAATGCAAATAATAGTTGTTGCCAAAAAAATCCTACTCCAAGTGTTTCAACATATTCTTTTAATTTTACTAATATTATGCCAGAAGAATTTTGTGCAGAGGAAGAAATGACAAGGGCAGATATGTTACAAAAAATACGTTGCTTAGGATTTGCAGTTGTTGAACTTGCAGAATATTTAGACACACATGCAGATGACAAAAGAGCATTAGCGCTTCATAAAGAATATGCTAATGAATTAAGAGAATTATCAAATAAATATCAAAAAGTATATGGACCGCTTACAATTGCATTTCCATGTAATAAATGGAGATGGTTAGAGGAACCATGGCCTTGGGAAAGGGGGAGTTTTTAATGTGGACCTATAATAAAGTATTACAATATCCTATAAATATAAAATGCCCTAATCCAAAACTAGCAAAAAATATAATAAGCCAATATGGAGGCCCAGACGGCGAATTGGGAGAATCTCTTAGATATTTATCACAAAGATTTGCAATGCCAGATCAAAATGCAAAAGCAATATTAAATGATGTAGGTACTGAAGAATATGCCCATAAAGAGGTCGCTTTATAAATAAGGGTATTAACTTTTTTTAGAGGTTAAACTACTCTTTTTTTATTATATAAAAATATGATATAATATCTTTGGAAGAAGAAATATATGAACAAAGAACATTGGAATACTATTATTATAGATAAAAATGTTGATGAAACATTAGTAAAAGAGTTAAGAGGTGTGATATGAAAAAATTATATATAATAACTGGTGCAAATGGTTTTCTAGGAAATAATATAATAAGAAAATTAGAACAAAATATTGAAAATGAAATAAGAGCACTTGTATTACCTAATGATTCTATAAAGGCATTGGACAACTTGAATTGTAAAATTTATTATGGAGATGTTACTAAAAAGGAAAGTTTATCATCAATTTTTGAAAATACTGATGGAAAAGAAGTTTATGTAATACATTGTGCAGGAGTTGTGTATATAAAATCTAAATATAACCCAATTGTATATGATGTTAATGTTAATGGAACAAAAAACATTGTAAATAAAGTTTTAGAAATAGATGCAAAACTTATTTATGTAAGTAGTGTACATTCAATTACCGAAAAGCCTAATAACGAAAAAATAACAGAGATTACTAACTTTGATTCTGGGAAAGTAGTAGGATTATATGCAAAAACAAAGGCAGAGGCAGCAAAATATGTTATTGATGCAATAAAAAATAAGAATCTAAATGCTTGTATTATTCATCCTTCTGGAATTATTGGACCAAATGATTATGGGAATAGCCACTTAACACAATTAATAAAAGAAGTTGCGACAGGAAAACTCTTTGCTTGTGTAAAAGGAGGGTATAATTTTGTAGATGTTAGAGATGTAGCAGATGGTATTATTAGTGCTTGTGATAAAAATAATAGAGGAGAATGTTATATTTTATCTAATAAATATATTACAATAAAAGAATTGACTGATTTTGTTTGTGATTTAGAGGAGAAAAAAAGAATTAAGATAGTGTTACCACTATGTTTGGCAGAATTAGTAGCTCCAATTTGTGAACTATATTATAATATAAAAAAACAAACCCCATTATTTACAAAATATTCTTTATATACATTATCTTCCAATTCTAATTTTAGCAATGAAAAGGCAAAAAAAGAATTGGAGTATAAAAATAGAGATATGAAAGATACAATTAAAGATACAATAGAATGGTTAAAAGAAAAAAATATATATAAAAAGACATTTAGTTAAAGATAAAGAACTACTTTTTGAACGAAGTAGTTCTTTATTAAATCAATGTATTCTACTCAACAACAGGTGGAATAAAATTTTCAATTGCATTTCGTAGTTTGGGATGATGAATTACAAAATGAATAGAAGGACTATTTGCTTTTGAAATCATGACCCAGTTTTTTTCGCAAACTAAAATTTGTGTGTTCTTAAATGTATTATTATTGTTTATACTTAACTTATAATTTTTATTCTCTTTTTCATATTTTTTAGTCAAATTGATATGTTCCAGATAATCTTCATATGTATAATAAATTTTTTTATCATAAAAAATATCTGCAAGGAAAAGAAATGGTTTTACCTTTCCAAATTCTTCTTTTGAAAGAATTGATATTTCATCTTCAATTACATTTTGTTCTATTGTATTCTTAAATATTTCTTTCTGAAATTTTACAGATTCTTGAATTGCTTTTATATTTTCAGCAGAAACATTGTTATGCTTTAAAATCTTAAAAAGTAAATTGTTTGAAATAGTATGTATTGGTAAAGAAAATAAAATCCTTCTGCGACTTGCTTTGATTTTTATACTTGATGATAAAAAGGCATTAAAAGAATTTTGTGAATCTGCTTTATAAATATCCATAAGAGATGTAGCTTTGCCTAACAAACATTGTGCCTTTGTTTTATAGTAAGAAATATCATTTTTATTTGTTGTTAAAGTATATTTACCTTTATCATGATAACCATTTATACATTCTCCATATAAAGCAGCAACACCAGAAACGTAATTAAAATGACAATATATATTATTTTGCAATCCTTTTAAAAAGTATGGAGAAACCTGTCCAGTCATATAAATTGGCAACCAACTTTCTAAACCTAACATCATCTCATTAAATGGTCTATCAACATTATGAATAATATTTAAATGCAATCCCTTTTTTAGCATTATAGCAATAGCATACATCCATTTCTTACCGAATTCAACATCTTGTGCCATATCTTCCATAGGCATATCACTACACATAAAAACAGGTTCATTATTTTTTGAAAGAACGGTTGCTTTAAAAAAGTCTAGTTCTCCTTTTTTCATTTCTTCTATACCATAATATGTTTTAGAAGTTGCTTTATAAAATGGAATAGTAGGTACTTTCATCTCATCAAAATGTATAGCTTTTATATACTCATTTAAATCAAATTTATCTAAATTTGTTAGAAAATCATCTATATAGTTATGAGAGGGAGTAGAATTAGTAGTAAACCAATTAAATAGCTTATTAAAATAGTTAAGATTATTTTCTAACTCTTCTAAAGTAGAATTTATAAGAAGTGCAACTGCTTTTTTATCATCATCAGATGTATACTTTTTCATAATAAAATTACATACAGCCGTAGCAAAATCTTTAGGATGTGATGGATTACCATTACCAGTACGAATTCTGGAAAGAAATGAGGCATCATAACTACTTAAGCGAGATAATTCAGCAACATTAATATTTAAAGTTGTAACAAGTTCATTAAAATTTTTACTTAACTGTTCAAAGTCAATAGAAATATCATTTAAAGTATCAGATAAAGCAGTATAAATTTCTTCTTTAGTTATATTCATTTCTCTTGTTAAAGAAAGCTTATATAAACCATCTGTAAGTTGTTCTAATTGTTTACTCTTTAAACTTGGAGTTCTATCTCCTCTGCGATAACGACTAATAACAGAAGATGTTAATCCAGAAGAAATTACAAGGTCTTTAGAAGAACACTCAATTTGTTTTATATATTTATTTAATTGTTCACTAAAAGTCATAAGAAAACCTCCATATCAATAGTTCAAATTTATTATACTATATCATAAAAGCATATAAAAAACAATTGCCAAATGGTCATTGAAACTTTGGCAAAAATCAAAAATATAGAACTGTAATATGGTAAAATAGAAATGAAAATATTGGAGGAAGGAGTAAAAGAATGAGAAAAGTTAAAATTCTATCAATTTTATTGATGATTTGTTTATTGGTTAGCATACTATTCCAAACAGCTATAAACAAAGTATATGCAGAAAGCAAAAATGAAGTAACATTAAATTTTGAAGGTGGGATTATTCACGATGGTTATGTAGAATATAGCAAGAAAGCAAAATTACAATTATTCAAGGGCGAGGATTTAGTTGTTAATATTTCAAATAATATGGTAATTGATTTAAACGAAGCAGATTATGAATTTGTAATACAAGAAATCCCAGCAGAAGATACTGGAAGTGTGGTAGGACCTGCACCAGTAAAATTAAATATTAATGATTGGTATTATGCTACAACAACACTTAATTCTAAAGTTATATTTAAATTAGAATCAAGTAAATTTAGTGGAACATTAGATGTTAAACTTGTAAGAACAAGAACTGTCGTTAACACAACAGTTAAAAATGTTTATAATGATATATCATCAAAAGGTGTAATTGATTTAACTGGTGGGCAAGAATATGTGATTGATTTTTCTAAAGATGATGAACTTACAAATGGGTTAAAATCATTTGCAGATTTAGATAAAACACTATATTACAAAAGAGACAATGAAGGTCTATTAGCAACAGACAATGAAAGTGAAGCTGTTATAAAGATAGTAGGAAATAAATCAGAAAATAAAGCAATATTAACTGCAGTAAATGTTGGAACTAAAAAAAGTGAAGTTTTTAAAGGATTTCATACTAAATATACAGGTTCGGCATTGAATTATGATGGCACTGATGGTGGCATCATAAATGAAACAAGAACTGATTATTATACTAGATGTACTTATGAATTTACATTCCAATATGTAAAAGAGGAAGTTAGTCCTAAAGAATATAAGTTTACTGAAGGAGCAAATCAAACATATACAATTGATGAATCAAAAAATGCAACATTTAGAATAGATGCAGACTATAGCCTATTTACAAACAAAGTATATGTAGACAATAAATTAGTAGATTCTACAAATTATGACTCAAAAACAGGAAGCACAGTTATCACATTAAAAGATGAATACTTAAAAACATTATCTGTTGGAGAACATACATTAAAGGTTGCTTTTTCAGATAATGGAGAAGCTATAACAAAATTCACAATAAAAGAAAAACAACAAAATACAAATATAGAAGATAATAAAAATGAACAAAAACAAGAAAATAACAATTTAACAAACAATGATGTTCAAAAAGAGAATACAATTGCAAATCCTAAAACAGGTGATAATGTTATAGTATACTTTGTAATGTTTTCAATTGCTATATTAGGAATAATTACATTAGCAATAGTTAATACTAAAAAAGGGAAAAAATCAAAAAAACATTAAGGAGGAGTAAAATGAAAAAAAGTAAGATATTTATTATAACTATGTTAATGCTCTTGGTTGCAATGTGCATTGCACCAATAACAGTATTTGCAACAACAGAAATTGGTAAAGTAGAAATTAATGCTGTAAAATTTAATTATAATGCAGGAGATAAACCAGAATCTTATGCTATAAGAAGTGGTGACACCGCATATTACTATGATATAGAATACGAATATTGGGAGGAGATGGAAACTGCTGAAAATGGAGAACTTGTTCCAATCAAGTTTTGGTATTCTGATGATGATAAAAATAACGCTTTAGCACAAGACAAAAAAATAACTACTTTTGAAGAAGGAAAGAGTTATATGTACACTATATCTTTGAAGGCAAGAGACGGATATACATTTGCTGATAATACAGAAGTTTATGTAAATGGTGAAAAAGTAAATACAATGAGTGTTGGACAAGATAAAAAGTCAATATTTGTTCCAGCGATAAAGACAATAAAACCAACTAAACCTGTACAAAAACAAGAAATTGATGTTGTTGAGATTAATAATGTAACTTTAAAATTCAGTAATGGTGAGAAACCAGTATTTACTGGAACAATATCAGACGATAGATATAAATTTGTTTTTGAAGCATGGAGAACTAATGATGCAGGAATAAGTTCTGTAGATTGGTTTAATAATGATGATCATCTTGAATACTGGGGTGGAAAATTAATAACTATGTTTGATAAAAATAAAACATATACTTATGAATTAGCTTTAGTAACTACAGCTGAAGGTGGTGAGAAGTGGTTTTTTGGACAAAATACAAAATTAAAAATTAATGGACAAGAAGTTGGATATACATGTGGAAGCACTTATGGTGAACAATCATTTAGTGTTGACACAAAAATAAGGATGATTCCTTCAACAAAAGAAATTACGAATGATAGAGAAGTAAAAGCGAGTATCCTATTTGATAAAGAAATTAGTAATGATTATGTATTAGATACTAAAAAAGTGGAAGTTAAAAAAGAATTATCTGATAAAAATGTTAAATATTTAGTAGATATTAATATATTAGAAAATGGAGAAGTAGTTAAAATTAATGATACTAAAATGCAAATAAAAATTGCTTTACCAGAAGAATTAAAAGGATATAAAAAATATGAAGTAGTATATATTTCAAATGATGAAATAAAAGAAACTATACCAGCAACTGTAAAAGATGGGTACATAGTATTTGAAACATCACATTTAAGTGAATATGGAATAATAGTAGAAGATAAAAATATAAATAATCCAAATACAATAGATAATATAGTATTTTATATGATTATGTTTGTATCAGTATTATTTGTAGGATGTGGATTATATAGTTATAGTAAAAAAGAGAAAAATTAAATAAATATAAAAAATTGATGTGATTTATTAAATCTACATCTTTTTTTTAAATACTACATGGATATAAGTAATTTACGATATTATATATTTCTCATATTTTATATTGAAGGAGGAATATATGAATAATTGTAAAAAAAATCTTCCAAAAAAAGAAAATTATGATCAGTGCAGATATATGTATTGTATTGGACCTACTGCCCGATGTAATAAATCATCTATATATATTTTTAAATGGTAAAGTTCCATATTATTTTAATATCCCTTGAATTTGTTGTTTCATCATAGCTTCCTATGAGAATTTTATCAATAAAATCTTCAACAATTTCAATAGATAATTCTTCTATATGTCTGTACTTTTTAAAGATATTCTTTTTAGTTTTTACTGTTTCTTTTTTTGCTAGTGTAGATGATATTTCCCTCTTCACTATTTTTTGTCGTTCTTCTAACTTTTCGTTATCATCTTTATACTTATTCATTAATATTAAAAACTCTTTTTCTCTTAGTATCCCATTTGTACGATCTTCATATAGCTTTTGAAAATATGTACTTTTACCTTGTAAATCCTTATTAATACTTTGTAATTCTTTTTCTAATGAATTTAATTTATCTTTGTATAAATCTTGTTCTATTACTTCGTTTTGCATTTCTTTAAGATCATCTTCTTCATAAAATTTCTTTAACATTTCATTCATTTTTTCTAATATGAATTGATGTAGCCCGTCTTCTCTAATAGAAGCTTTATTATCACAATTAGACCAGTTTGTCTTTTTATCTTTACAACATAAATATCCAGTACCGTCAGATCTACGAGTACCTGTTTTGGTAAATATTTGATTGCAATTAGAACAATACACTTTATTACATAGTGGGTGTACTGTACCACCTTTGCAACTTCTAGCAGTATTTTCTAATCTTTCTTGAACTGTGTACCATATATCTTTAGCAATAACTCCCTCGTGTGTATTATCCTTTCTAATTCTTATTTCATCATCATTCCATACCACCGTGTGATTTTTGTAGCTAACTGTTGTTGATTTGAATTGTACCATATTACCTATATAAACTTCATCAGTAAGTAATGTTCTAATAGTAGAACTAGACCACTTAAACTTTTTTCTTATATTATGAATAAAGTCTGATTTTTTTATTTCATCTTTTGCTTTACCACAGATACTTATATAATAATCAACGCGATCTCTGTTTTCTTTTAGAGTAATTTCAAACTGATAATTAATAGTGTGAGTACGATCAAGTTCTTTGGTATGCGAAATAACTACTTTAGCTGTCTTTGGTAAATAATCATTTTCATTTAATAAAATACAATCATCTATATTAAAGTTATTAATATCAATATTCTCATTTTCACTATAATATATTTTTGTTCTATTATTAGTGTATTTCTTTAATACAATATCACATTTATTATTAAAAGTTAATCTATCACTAGTTATGTAATTAAAACTTACTAGATCTTTTAAGATATATTCTTCTTTATTAGTGAAACTTACATCTAACATATAAGTACCTGTTTTCTCAATATATCCATAATTTACATAATCCTTAATTACTGGTATTTTTAATTTACTACCATTAAGCAATTTGTATTCATAAGGACTTAATATTTTATCTTCATTTAATCTTCTTGCGATTTTATCAAGTCCAGTTCCTGACAAATACTCATCATAAATTCTTTTAATAACTTCAGCAGATATAGGATCAATTATTAAATGATTTTTATTTTCTGGATCTTTCATATAACCATAAGTCGCAAAACTTGAAGTAAGTTGACCGTCTTTTCTTTTTGACTTTAATGTTTCACGAATATTTAAAGATGTATCTTCTAAATACCACTCGTCCGTTAATCCTAGAATTTGACTTGTCTTTTTAGTTTCTTTTCTAGCATTATCAATTCTATCAACTACTGTTATAAATCTTACATTCCATTCGTGAAATAAGTTATGAACGTACTTTTCTACAAGTTCCATATCACGAGCAAATCTAGCTTGCGTTTTGCATAAAACAATATCAACATTACCTTTTTTACATTCTTCAATCATTCTGTTAAAATCAGGTCTTGTAGCGTCTGATCCAGACCAATCATCATCATTGTAAACACCAACAACTTCCCAGCATTGTTCTTCAGCATAATCCCTTAACATTATTTCTTGATTCTTAATACTTTGTGATAATTCTTCTTTTGATAGTTTGTTTTTATCTTCATCAGATAATCTTAAATATAACACCACCCTTATAATAGTTTTAATAGTTTGTAATATACTCATAAAAATAACACTTCCTTTTTGATTATTTTTAATCGTAATTCCAAGCTAACTAAATTATAACGCACTTTATTCATTTATACAGCCCCCTAAAGAACGATTTTCCAATCTTCTTATATAATTAAAATATTTTTTATTA
>OHPO01001387.1_pt1 | contig 10941 bp, 12 predicted proteins | sample 1577741 | NCBI WGS metagenome assembly OHPO01 (sample SAMEA3879574, study PRJEB24766) | human gut metagenome | biome: human-associated habitat; feature: feces | place: USA | collected 1985/1987
CCCATGGAACGGAAGGCGTCATTCAGGTCGTAGCACATCTGGGTGATGGGGTGCAGACCACCGCTGAGGGGCATGGTGCCGGGGACGGAGATGTCAAAGTCCGGGTCCACCTCGGAGGCCTTCATCTTCAGCTCGTCACGGCGCTCGTCCAGCAGGGCGGACAGCTGTCCTTTCACCTGGTTGACGGCCTTGCCCATCTCGGGTCGCAGGGATACGTCCAGCTTGGGCAGCTCCTTCATCAGCTCGGTCAGACTGCCCTGCTTGCCCAGCAGCGCGGCCTTGATGTCCTGCAGCTCCGTCTCGGTGGCGACGGAGGCGATGCGCTGCTTGCCCTCGGCCAGCAGCTGTTCCAGTTTTTCTTTCATGTATTTGCTTCCTCCTCTTCAGAGTTGTTTAATGGGGTAAAGCGCAATAAAAAACACCCTTCATCCCATGTCTTGGGACGAAAGGCGAACTTCCGTGGTACCACCCAGCTTCGCGGACCTTCTCCGCGCACTCATTGCCCGGTAACGGCGGGGCCCGGCCGCGCATTTCCTCGCGGCAGCTCCCGGGCGAACACTGCGGTACATCCCAAGTCGGCTTGCAGCCGGTGGCCGACTCTCTCTGCCGGATGCGTGGGCGCAGATCTTCCCGTTCACAGCTTTTTTGCTTGATGGATAACTTATACCACAACAAAAGGAAACTTGCAAGCACTTTTTTCGCGGCGCGATACGAAAAAAGCAGGTTTTGTAATTGACATATGTGCTATACTGTACAAAAAGGCACGGGGAGGTGCGCTATGCAGGTCATCGACAGGGCGTTTGTGCGGGGCCTTATGCCCGCCCGGGACCAGGGCGGACACAAAGGGACCTTCGGCAAGGTCTATCTGCTGGGCGGCAGCGTGGGGTACACCGGCGCGCCGGTGCTGTGTGCCGGCGGGGCGGTACACAGCGGCTGCGGGCTGGTGTTCCTGGGCGTGCCGAAGACGGTGTGGCCCATCGCGGCGGCCAGATGCCTGTGCGCTATGCCTCATCCGCTGGCGGAGCAGGACGGAAGGCTCTCCGCGGCCGCGGAGACGGAGATACGCCACCGTGCCGCCGTCTGCGATGCCGTGGCCGTGGGCTGCGGCCTGGGGCGGAGCGAGGGCAGCGATGCATTGGTGAACGCGCTGCTGACGCTGGAAAAGCCGCTGGTGCTGGACGCCGACGGCATAAACGCGCTGGCGGGGCATATAGATACATTGTCCTGCCGCCGGGGCTGTGTGACGGTGCTGACGCCCCACGACGGGGAATTCGCCCGGCTGGGCGGCGTCATCGGGGAAGACCGCATGTCTGCGGCTGCTGCCCTTGCCGAAGAACTGGGATGCACTGTCCTGCTGAAGGGTCACGAGACCTGCATCACCGACGGCGTGAACGGTTATTGTAACCCAACCGGGAATCCCGGCATGGCCGTCGGGGGCAGCGGGGACGTGCTGGCGGGCGTCATTACGGCGCTGCTGGGGGCGGGATTGCCGCCGCTGGAAGCCGCCGCCTGCGGGGCGTGGCTCCACGGCGCGGCGGGGGACCGGTGCGCGGCGGAGCTGGGGCAGTACGGAATGCTGCCCACGGACATGCTCAGCGCCCTTCCGCGACTTATGAAATAAGGCGGGGTTTCTTTGAAAAAAATCGCGGCGGCCGTGGTGGTGCTTGTATTTCTCACCGGGTGTTCCGGCGGGTCAAAGGAGATGCAGCGGGGGCTTGACCTCCGATCGGAGCTGCTGAAGGCTTCCGAATGCCGTTTTTCCTGCGAAATTACGGCGGACTACTCAGACAAAGTGTACACCTTTTCCATGGACTGCCAGTGTGATTCTCAGGGCAATTTGACTTTCGCCGTCACCGCGCCTGAGACCATCACGGGCATCACCGGCAAGGTATCCGACGCCGGGGGGAAGCTGACCTTTGACGACACGGCGCTGCAATTCGATCTGATGGCGGAGGAACAGCTGACCCCCGTCAGCGCCCCGTGGATCCTCATGAAAACCTTGCGAAGCGGCTATATCACCTCCGCCGGGATGGACGGCGGGAGGCTGCGGCTGACCATCGACGACAGCTACGAGGACGACGCGCTTCATCTGGACATCTGGCTGGGGGAGGACGATTGCCCGGAAGACGCCGAGATTCTCTACAAAGAACGGCGCATTCTGTCATTGAAGGTCACAAATTTTGAAACGGTGTAGCTTTTTGGAAAAACCGTGCATAGGATATTTTACCAGCGCAGCCGTATGATACTATTTCTTCATAAAATGATTTCATCATTTTATGAAAGCCGTTTCACGGCAGACCGCCTGGGCGGCGGTAAGAAATGTATTGACTTCGTTTTTTAGCGGCAGTGGCCGCTGGCCGCAATCCTGCGGCCTAATAAAACGCTTTTAAGCGTTTTATTAAAAACTCGTATAAATCCGGTCATGGCGTGGGAGAATAGGATTACCGCGTTACATATGGATTCATCCGGTAGCGTGGGTATTGATGCACGGAGAGTGAACACTATGACGGAACCATCAGTCAAACGGGGCGACATATTCTATGCCGACCTGTCGCCGGTCGTGGGCAGCGAGCAGGGAGGGACCCGGCCTGTTCTGATCGTGCAGAACGACACCGGAAACCGCCATTCCCCCACGGTCATTGCGGCGGCCATCACCAGCCAGACGGGGAAAGCCCGGCTTCCTACCCATATCAACATCGCGGGGGGAAGTGTGGGGTTAAGCAAGGATTCCATCATCCTTCTGGAGCAGATTCGCACCATCGACAAGCGCCGCCTGCGGGAGCACATGGGGCATCTGGACGAAAACCAGATGGCGCAGGTGGACGACGCCATTGCCGTCAGCTTTGGCCTTCCCGGCGGACGGGCAACATGAGGTATTAACTGCATAACGAAGCCCCCTGCGGCATAGAATGCGGCAGGGGGCGTTGCATTTGGAAGAAAATTACGGCGTATATTTCGGAAACCGTCCGGTGGGAAAGGTGCAGGTGACAAGGCAGGGGCTTTACTATCATTTCCTGTGCCGCTGCGAGCTGACCGGGGACGTGATGTGCAGACTCTGGGTAACTTGCGCTGACAAGCGGGAAAGTCTGGGGCTGGTGGTGCCGGTGGACGGCGGCTTCGGGCTGAACACCTCGCTGCCGGTCAAACGGCTGGGGGAAGGAGAACTGACATTTTCACTCCTGCCCAAGCATGACAAGCCCGCCGGAAAATTTATCCCCATTTCCCCGGAGGAACCCTTTGCCTACATAGAGCGCCTGAAAAAAAGCTATCTGGTTCGGAAAGGGGAACAGGTGGGGATCGAAATTCCGGAATAACAAAATGGCAGGAACGGTTTCCGTTCCTGCCGTTTTGACGTTACAGTTCGATTTCCAGCCCCACCGGGCAGTGGTCAGAGCCTTGGATGTCCGAATAGATGGGCGTGGCGGTGATTTTGTCCGCAATGCGGTCGGAGACGAGGAAATAGTCGATACGCCAGCCCGCGTTGTTCGCCCGGGCGTTGAACATATAGCTCCACCATGTGTACGCGCCGGTGGCGTCCGGGTGGAGACGGCGGAAAGAGTCGGTGAACCCGGCGTCCAGAAGCCGCCCGAAGCTTTCCCGTTCCTCGTCGGAGAAGCCCGCGTTGCCCCGGTTGGAGGCGGGATTTTTCAGGTCAATCTCCTGATGGGCGACGTTCAGGTCGCCGCAGGCGATGACAGGCTTTTCCCTGTCCAGCTCGCTGAGGTATGCCCGAAAGGCTTCGTCCCACTTTAACCGGTGGTCGATGCGGGCAAGCCCCCGCTGGGCGTTGGGGGTGTAGCAGGTGACGAGGAAAAAGCCGGGATATTCCAGCGTAATGAGCCGCCCCTCGGTGTCCAGCTCCGGCTGTCCAAGACCGTAGCGCACGGAGACGGGGGCTTGCTTTGCGAAGATGGCCGTGCCGGAATAGCCCTTTTTCTCGGCGTAGTTCCAGTATTGGCTGTAGCCATCCAAAGGAAGGTCGATCTGTCCCGCTTGGAGCTTCGTCTCCTGTAAGCAGAAGAAATCCGCGTCCAGAGCGTTGAAGGCGTCCAGAAAGCCCTTGCCCACACAGGCGCGCAGGCCGTTTGTATTCCATGAAATGAATTTCATTTGGTTTCCTCCGTTGTGGAAGCGGTGCTGTCGTCAATGAGGGTCAGGCTGTCCCGGCTCATGGTGACGCTTCGGCTTCCGCTGGTGATGGTGACCTCGTCCCCGCCGGTGATGGACAGGGTGGTCATGGTCAGACAGGCGCAGGCGAGGGTGAATTCCGTGTCCGTCATGGTAAAAGAGGTGTCTGTCAGCTCCAGCGTGATGGTGCCGTCCTGCCGGTTTACCCCAAGAAGCCGTGTTCCCCATGGCAGGGGAGAAACCAGCTCATCGCTGGACGGGCCGATCAGGTACAGGGAAAGAAGGTAGTGCAGATCATCCGCGTGGCCGGAGGCTTCCCGCTGCTCGCTGGAGATCACGCCGTCCTCCGCGCCGTACTGGTATTCCCGCCGGGGATAGTAAAAGGTGACGGGGTTCTTCATCAGCTCGCCGGAACAGCCGGGCAGAAACAGGCACAGGCAGAGAAGAAGACAGAAAAACCGCTTCATGACTTGTCCACCTCCGTGTCAAAGGCGGGGAAGGTGACGGTAAAGACAGTACCCTTGCCCACCGTACTGGAAACGGAAATTTCGCCCCGGTTGCGCTGGACAATGGTGCGGACGATGGCAAGCCCCAGCCCGCTTCCGCCGCTTTTCCGGGAACGGGCCTTGTCCACCCGGTAAAACCGCTCGAAAATATGCGCCAGCGCGTCCTCGGGAATTCCCATGCCCGTGTCGCTGACGGTGAGCACCGCATTGTCCTCCTGACGGCCGAGATGCACCGTCAGTGTTCCGCCGGGCAGGTTGTACTTGATGCCGTTTTCCATCAGGTTGAAAACGATCTGGTACAGGTCGTCCTCCAGAATCAGGACGGGGGTGTCCTCGTCCAGCTCCAGGCAGAAGGTCACGCCCGACCAGCTGGCGTTCGTCCGGAGCATTTTCGCTACCCGCTGCACCGTGGGCGCCATATAGATGATCTCGCTTTCCTGTGGCTGGGGATTTTCGGCTCTGGTGAGGGAAAGCAGCTTGGCGGTCATGCGGTTTAAGCGGTCTGCCTCGTTGCCGATGTCCTCCACGAACTCCTTCACCGTGTCCATATCCATGTTGTTCTGCAAAATGGAATCGGTCAGCAGCTTGATGGAGGCCAGAGGGGTTTTCAGCTCGTGGGAGGCGTCGGAAACGAACTGACTGCGCTTGCGCTCGGAGGTTTGCAGCCGCTCTGTCAGGTCGTTGAATTCCTCGCCCAGAACGGTCAGCTCATCGCTGCCGCCCATGTCCACCTTGTGGGAGTAATCCCCCTCCCGGATGATGCGCATGGAGGCCATGATCCGGTTCAGACGCCGGGAGAAGGCGTTGGAAAAGGCCACGGAGAAGGCTGCAACGATAATCTCCAGCATCAGCGTGATGCGAAGCAGGGTCTGCTGGAGAGATTTGATCAGTGTGCCCTGCGTGGTATCGTACTCCGTCATGTATACGCAGCCCACCACGGTGCCATAGTAGACGATGGGGGTCGCCGCGCGGGAGTCGGTAATGCCGTCGTGGTACGTCCATGTAAAGACGTTGTTCCCCTCCGGGGCCTGCTTGCTGACGGTAAGCGCCTGTAAGATCTCCGGAAGCAGAACGTAGGTGCCCACGGAAGCGCCGCTGCTGTCATACAGCGCCGCGCCGCTGTGGTCGGTGACCACGAGCCGGGTGACCTTCAGACTTTCCAGCTGATTGACGATGCCGGTAACGGTGGAGCTGTTCAGCACCTCAAGGGTGGAAATTTCGTCGGAAGCAAGCAGACATTTTTCAATCATGGAGGCTTCCTTGCTCTGGTAGAACAGCTTGTGGCTGACGCCGGAGCAGTAGATATTCAGAAAAAACAGCACGACCAGCGTGACCACCACATAGGTCATGGCATACCGGAACTGGGTATTGCCGTAGCCCCGGAAGCCGGTCTTTTTACTTGCGGAAATAATAGCCAACGCCCCATTTCGTTAAAATGTACTTCGGCTCTGCCGGATTTTCCTCCAGCTTTTCCCGCAGACGGCGAATGTGGACGTCCACGGTGCGGATGTCGCTGCGGTATTCATAAGCCCAGATGGTGTCCAGCAGCGCTTCCCGGGAGTAGACCCGGTTGGGATTGCGCATGAGAAACTCAATGACGTCGAATTCCTTTGCGGTCAGATCGGCCAGCTGGCCGTTCCGGTAGGCGTTCCGGGCGTCCAGGTCCAGCGTGATGGTGCCGATGGTCAGGCTGTTTCCCGCGGCCTTTTCCTCGGTGCGTCCGGCGCGGCGCAGCAGGGCGCGGATTCTCGCCTTCAGCTCTAAGATGTTAAAGGGCTTGGTCAGGTAATCGTCCGCTCCGTGGTCGAAGCCGATAAGCTTGTCCATGTCGTCGCCCTTGGCGGTGAGCATGATGATGGGCACGTCGGAAAACTCCCGGATTTTGGCGCAGGCGGAAAGGCCGTCCATGTTGGGCATCATCACGTCCAGCACCACAAGGTCGGGGTGCTGGGTCTGCACGGCCTGCACGGCTTCCAGACCGTCGCTGCCGGTGATGACCTCGTAGCCCTCGTTCTGCAAATTAAAGCGAATGCCCTTTACCAGAAGGGCCTCGTCGTCCACAACTAGAATTTTCATTTTCATCCTCCGATTGTAATAAGGTCAAGTATGGCTTCCAGACGCTTTTCTCCGATACCCTCCACGTTCTTAAGCTCATCGGTGGAAAGAAAGCTGCCGTTTTCCTCCCGGTATGCAATGATGCGCTGGGCAAGAACCTCTCCGATTCCGGGAAGTGCCGTGAGCTGCTCCGTGTCCGCCCGGTTGATGTCGATGGGGAACGTGACGGCCACGGTTTCCGGGGTGGTCGGCTCCGGAAGGGTGGTCTGGGGCGGGGACGTCTGCATGGAAGCGGGAACGGATAACTCCACGCTGCCGTGATTGCCGTTTCTGCCCAGAAAGAAGCCAAGGGTGAATACAGCAAAAAGAAGGGTTACGGCGATCAAAATGCTGAGCCGTGGTTTTTTCATGGGAATCTGCCTCCCGGATTGACTAGAGGGGGAAAAGCTGTTATAATATCTCCATCATTATACACGACTTTTCACCGCCGGACAAGTCCGGTGAAGAAATATTGAGGGGAAAATATGAAAAAATTGAGATTGCTAAGCTTGCTCCTGTGCGCCGCGCTCCTTTGTCAGATAGCGATTCCGGCGTCTGCCGCGGAAACCGGCGCGTCAACGCAGGAAACGCAGCCCGCCGAGCAGCAGGCTGCCCAGATCCCCTTCGGCCGGGTCTGCATCGACAACGGCTGCCGCACTCTGAACGGGATGCGCCCTCTGGCGGGAAGCGACAGCCGGCTGGATACGGCACTGGCGGCCTTCGCCTATGAGACGAATACCGAGACAGTCATCTACTCCTATAACCCCGATACCAAGCTGCCCACCGGTACCCTTGCCAAGATAGTCACGGCGCTGGTGGCGATCGAAAACAGCAATCTGGACGACATTGTCACCTGCTCTGACGGCATCCAGTCCAAGGTGCCGGGAAGCAGTCTGAAAATGAAGCCAAATCTGAAAAGCGGCGAGCAGCTGACTGTGAACGATCTGCTTCACGCGCTGCTGATGATCGGCGCCAATGATGCCGCCGTGGCGCTGGCGGAGCATGTGGCCGGTACGACTGACCGCTTCAAGGAAATGATGAACGACCGGGTCAAGCAGATGGGCTGCATCAGCACGGAGTTCGGCAACATTTCCGGTCTGGATACGGCGACGTCCTACACCACCGCCCGGGAAATGGTGAAGATCACCATGGAAGCGACGAAAAATGAGACTTTCGCGGAAATTTTCAAGACGGGAACCTATAAAATTCCCGCAACGAATCTTGTGAGTGAAGAACGCCCTCTCACCACCACAAACTATCTGGTTGACGACCACGTCATCACGCAGTTCATGAGCTCCCGCTATACCGGCGGCATTGCCAGCTATACGGAGAATTCCGGGGCGAGCATCGTCGGCACAGCGGAACACAATAACATGCGGGTCATTTTCGTGGTTTTGGGTGCTGCCCGTAAGACGACCGAGAAGGGCATCGTGGAAACCTATGGTAACTTTGAAGAAATAACCGAGCTTGCCAATTACGTTTTCAACAACTATAAGGTCAACCGCATCATTTACGACGGCATGGCGGTGAACCAGTGGCCGGTGTCCGGCGGCGAATGTCAGGTGGTGGGACAGTCCTTCACGGATGTGGATACGGTGGTTCCCGCCGGTGTTCAGATGAAGAATTACGTCATGAACTACACCGTGGAGGGCGGCGGCCTGACCGCGCCTATCAAGAAGGACGATCAGATCGCCACGATGGAGGTCTGGTATCAGAATTCCTGCGTCACGGAGGTGGAGCTGTACGCCATGGCGGACGTCCGGGCGACGGGGGACACCGGCGTGTCCATCCGCTCCAACGGAGAGAAGGACGGCGTCGGCGGCTCCGGCGTGCTGTCCACCATCGGAACCATCTGCGTGATCGGTCTGGGGCTTGTGGGCGCGTATCTGGCCTTCAATTCCTTTATGCGCTCCCGCATCCGCGCCCAGCGCCGCCGGAGACGGGCAGAACGCAGGAGGAGCCGGTAACGATGCTGAACTGGGACGGACTGAAAAACGTCTGCGCCGACTGCACCCGCTGCGGCCTGTGCGAGACGAGACATAACGTGGTCTTCGGCGTGGGGAATGAGGACGCGGACATCATGTTCGTGGGGGAAGGCCCCGGCGAACAGGAGGACTTGAAAGGCCAGCCCTTTGTCGGCCCGGCGGGAAAGCTGCTGGACGACATGCTGTGCATCATCGACCTGAGCCGGGAGACGAACTGCTATATTGCCAACATCGTCAAGTGCCGCCCGCCCCACAACCGTGACCCGCTGGAGACGGAACAGGACGCCTGCATCGGCTATCTGCGCAATCAGGTGGCGCTGGTAAAGCCGAAGATCATCGTCTGCCTTGGGCGCATCGCCGCCAAGCGGCTGATCGACGCGGACTACCGCATTACGAGGCAGCACGGCCAGTGGGTGGAACGGAACGGCGTCTGGATGACGGCGATATACCACCCGTCGGCGCTGCTGCGGGATGTATCCAAGCGCCCGGAGACCTTTGATGATCTGCTCGCCATCCGGGCAAAAATCCGGGAGATCGGCGCAAATATGTAAAAAATCCGCTGTTTTCACTTGCGAAAACAGCGGATTTCTGCTAGTTAACATACGTAATCGTTGCCTGCCTTATGAAGAAATTGCATTATGGCTGCCGGTGACGGAAAACTCCACCCACTCGGCGATGTTCGTGGCATGGTCGCCGATGCGCTCAAAGTATTTGGCGATCATCAGCAGGTCAAGGGCGTATTCTCCCTCGGCGGGGTTCTTGGCGATCATGTCGATCAGACCGCTCTTGATCCGGGTGAAGTAGTTGTCCACCACGTCGTCGTGCATCTGCACGGCCTTGGCGAGATATACGTCCTGCTTGACGTAGGCGTCCACGCTGTCCGTAACCATGGCAATGGTCTCCTTTGCCATCTCCCGGATCTTGGGGTATTCTTCATGGGGATGGGCGATCATGCAGGGGATGATCTCCACAATGTCCTCCGCCTGATCGCCGATGCGCTCCATGTCCGTGATCATTTTCAGCGCGGCGGAAACGGCGCGCAGATCCCGCGCCACCGGCTGCTGACGCAGCAGCAGACGCATACAAATCGTCTCAATGGTGCGCTCCTCCTCGTCGATCTTTGCGCCGACCTTGGAGACCTTTTCTCCAAGCGCATTGTCATAGGAAACCAGCGCCTGAGAGGCAAGGGAGATGATCTCCTCGCACAGCGCGCCCATTTCCGTCAATTCCTGATTCAGCAGCAGAAGCTGCTCTTCAAATAGTTCCCGCATTATCCGAACCTCCCAGTGATGTAATCTTCCGTCCGTTTGTCCAGCGGCTGAGAGAAAATCTGTTCCGTCCCGCCGAATTCCACCAGCTCGCCCAAAAGGAAGAAGGCGGTGTAATCGGAGATACGGACGGCCTGCTGCATGTTGTGGGTAACGATGACGATGGTATAGTTTTTCTTGAGAGACGCGGCCAGCTCCTCGATTTTTAAGGTGGAAATGGGGTCGAGGGCGGAGGTCGGCTCGTCCATGAGAAGTACCTTCGGCTCCACCGCCAAGGCTCTTGCGATGCACAGCCGCTGCTGCTGACCGCCGGAAAGACCCAGAGCGTTCTTTTTCAGCCGGTCCTTAACCTCGTCCCAGATGGCGGCGTCCCGGAGGGAACGCTCCACGATCTCGTCCAGCTTGGCCTTGCTGTGAATGCCGTGGGTGCGGGGGCCGTAGGCGATGTTGTCGTATACGCTCATGGGGAAGGGATTGGGCTTTTGAAACACCATGCCCACCCGCTTGCGCAGCAGGTTCACGTCCATGTTGCCGTAAATATCCGCCTCGTCCAGCAGCACCTTCCCGGTGATGCGGCAGCCCTCCACCAGGTCGTTCATCCGGTCCAGGGTCTTCAAAAAGGTGGACTTGCCGGTGCCGTTGATGCCGATGACGCCTACCTTGTCCCCCTCGTTCAGATAAAAATTCACATCCTCCAACAGCTGACGGCTGCCAAAGTTGATGGACAGATGCTCCGCGGATAAAAGCATAGCGGTTCTCCTTTTCCGACAATCCGAGATTGCCGTTTTGTTTTTTCCGTGATATACTATATACTAATTTTTTGAAACCGGCAAGTGCCGATAGGAGGCTAAGCTATGAAAACCTGTCTTGTTTTGGAAGGTGGAGCCATGCGGGGAATGTATACCGCCGGGGCCTTAGACGTTTTCTACAACGCCGGGATCCAGTTCGACGGCATCATCG
>OHPO01001397.1_pt1 | contig 10890 bp, 11 predicted proteins | sample 1577741 | NCBI WGS metagenome assembly OHPO01 (sample SAMEA3879574, study PRJEB24766) | human gut metagenome | biome: human-associated habitat; feature: feces | place: USA | collected 1985/1987
CTTTGGAGTTGCGGATATGCTCGATCAACAGTTTGGGATGCGTAGTGTCACCGGTATAACAGACAATGGTACCAAGTCCTGCCATTCTCTCCCAGATACTTGCCGTATGCTCCACATCCTGTACCTTGTACATATAGCAGTCATTCTCTACCTTGGTGAACACACCCGTATCCACAGTGATCATATCCTCTTTGATCACATACTTGGTAAAAGTAAAAGGTAATCCTAAAAATAACCAGCGCTTCTTTTCCACAAATTCTATAGACATAGTGCCCTCCTTATATTGCTTGATCCGGTGTCCCACAGCTGTCTATAACGTACAGCGGAACCGGCTTTTACACGATCTGCTTCATCGGTATAATTCTCTTTGCCTCATTATATGATATCCATTCCAGGAATGCAAAACCTTTCTGTCATAGCCATACAAATTTTCTATATTTTTTCACTTTTTCCTGCTTGATTCTCCCCTTCAGAAATGCTATTATATTACAAATGCAAAAATACAGGAGGATAAACACATGACCGCAAAAGAATGTATTACAGGCCGCAGAAGTATCCGTCAGTATACGGATCAGCCGGTATCTCATGAGCTTCTGGCTCAGATCGTAGAGACAGCTTCTTATGCTCCCAGCTGGAAGCATACACAAATCGTTCGTTATATCGCTGTGGAAGGCGAAAAGAAAGCAAAACTGGCAGCATGTACTTCCTCCTTCCCGGGTAATGGCAAGATCATGGAGAACGCTCCCATGGTCGTTGCAGTGACCGTGATCAAGGGCAGAAGCGGTTTCGAGAGAGACGGCTCCTTCACTACCGCCAGAGGCGATGCATGGCAGATGTTCGATGCCGGTGTTGCCAGCGAAGCATTTTGTCTGGCTGCTTACGAGCAGGGCCTTGGCACCGTGATCATGGGTATTTTCGATCAGCAGGAAGCTGCTGATCTCCTTGAGATTCCTGAAAATCAGGACCTGATCGCACTGATCCCCATCGGTTATCCCGCAGAAGCACCCGTTGCCCCCAAACGGAAACCCGTAACGGATCTGTTATCTTATCAACAGTAATTTTAAAGTCGAAGAGTTTTTCCTCTTCGACTTTTTTCTGGTCAGGGTATGAGCCGTCCGCTTCCTGCGGTCCCTGTTTCTACCCGCATCATAAGAAAAGCGCTGTATTCTTATGATGTCGCATACACAAGTGAACACGGATTCTCCTATTCCGTACGGTCACTGTGTCGAAAATAGCAGCGCAGAAACGAGGAAATGAAAAAATGAGACACTTGATGAACCCACTTGACTTCTCTGTTGAGGAACTCGACAAGCTGTTCGCTCTGGCAGACGACATTGAGAAGGATCCCGCCAAATACGCCCACAAATGCGACGGCAAGATCCTCGCCACCTGCTTCTATGAGCCCAGCACCCGCACACGTTTAAGCTTTGAATCCGCCATGACCCGTTTAGGCGGCAGAGTCATCGGCTTCTCCGATGCGGCTTCCTCTTCTGCTTCTAAGGGGGAAAGTGTAGCAGATACGATTCGTGTAATTTCCTGCTTTGCAGATATCTGTGCAATGCGCCATCCAAAAGAGGGTGCCGCTATGGTTGCAAGCCAGCATGCCACAATTCCGGTGATCAATGCCGGTGACGGCGGCCATCAGCATCCCACCCAGACCCTGACGGACCTACAGACCATCCGCAGCCTCCACGGCGATCTGAATAATTTTACCATCGGTCTGTGCGGTGACCTGAAATTCGGTCGTACCGTACACTCCCTGATCAACGCACTGGTGCGCTACGAAGGTATCAAATTCATCTTCATCTCTCCCGAAGAGCTGAAGATCCCTGACTATGTCACCGACATGCTCCGCGAGGAAGTTATCCGTCTCGAAGATGTGATGCCGGAACTGGATCTCTTATACATGACCCGTGTGCAGAAGGAACGTTTCTTCAACGAAGAGGATTACGTCCGCCTGAAAGATTTCTATGTACTGACCCCGGAAAAAATGGAACTGGCGAAGCCCGACATGCTGGTGCTGCATCCCCTTCCCAGAGTCAATGAGATCTCCGTGGAGATCGATGACGATCCCAGAGCCGCCTATTTCAAACAGGCACAGTTCGGTGTCTATGTCCGTATGGCTCTGATCCTGACTTTGCTGGGTCTGGCATAATTTTCCGGCACCTGACCGCAAAATTATCTTATGAATATTATAGGATTCGCTGTCTGATCTGACCGACACGAATCTGTTGTATGAATTCGTATATAAAAGTTAACATACGCAGCACTCTGTGCCTGCAGAATGGAGATTACTATGTTAAATGTAGGAAAAATCGAAGAGGGCTTCGTCCTCGATCATATCAAAGCCGGAAAAAGTCTCTCGATCTATGAGCACCTTCAGCTGGATAAGTTAGATTGCACCGTTGCTATCATCAAAAATGCCCGCAGCGGAAAAATGGGCAAAAAAGACATTCTGAAAGTAGAATGTGATATCGATATGCTGGATCTGGATGTGCTGGCATTCATCGACCACAACATCACCGTCAACGTCATCAAAAACGGTGAGATTGTAGAGAAAAAAGAACTGGTACTTCCCAAACAGATCAAAAATGTCATCAAATGCCGCAACCCCAGATGCATCACTTCCATCGAGCAGGGACTGCCCCACGTATTCGTCCTCTCCGATGAGAAAAAAGAGATCTACCGCTGCAAATACTGCGAAGAGAAATACAGCGAAAGCTAAATCTTATACAACAAATGCCCTATCAGCAGCCGCTGGTGGGGCATATTTACAATACTTATTCCGCATCATCCTCTGTTTTCTTTTCACTATCTTCCTGCTTCTGCATATACATTATTTCTAACCTTACCTGAATTGGCAGTAATAGCAGAAAACCAATTAATCCATATAAAATTCCATTTAATGCAATTGAAATGGAAATACTTAATCCTGTAAAAAGAAGTGTTCCTTCCCCCATAGGTTGAATTGCCATAAAGCTGATACAGCTTTCGAGGAATCCCATTCCCAAAAATGTGATTTTCGCAAGCTTTATCGCTGATTTTGCCTGAAACAATTGTTTTATTGATACTGATTTCTTTTTTCCAAAAATAATCCGAAAGGAATCAAAAAAGGGTAGTCCCAAATTTGTCCCCAGCAAAAATAAAGCAGTAACTAAAAACATACTCAATAATGTAGGCATATCCACAAAAAGCATATTCATACTGATTCCCATATTGGTAATAACAGAATATAAAACAACGAATAAAAAAATTATCACAGTTATCCCAAAAGCCAATAATGAACTTCGGCTTTTCTTTTTGCTATTTTCTGTTTCCTGTAAAAGATTCATCATATTGACTTCAGCTTTTTCAGTGTAACCGTTTTCCAACAAATGTTCACCTGACAGGAACTCATTAATACTAATTTGCAGAATGTGGCATAACGGAACAATCAATGCCAGTTCCGGCATTCCTTTGCCACATTCCCATTTGGATATTGTTTTGTTACTGACACCAATCGCATCCGCCAATTGTTGTTGCGTCATTCCCTGCTCTTTTCTTAATGTAGAAATGAATGCCCCAATCTTTTCCTGATCCATTGCTGTTCCTCCCGTAAAACTATAAAATACGATTTTCATGACTGTATTTTACAATTTTATCGCTGTGAGGACAACTTTTCCTTCGTAGACCCCAGTCTATCTATCGTAGATTTTCATTGTATATAACTTCTTTCTGCGTATTTCAGCACTCTTATCTACACATTATCTGCGACATAAAATGTGGGAGTCGGCATATTTTCCCACTCTGTTAACGTAATATTTCCTTTTGTAATTTCCGCTGCTTCCAATAATCCCTGCATTGTTTCATCAAAAAAGTTACTCATAAGTTTTCCTCCGTAGTCTGTTGCGTTTTCTCTTTATTTTACTCAGTCTCATTATGTATCAAATCTCGTTCAATTCCTTTTCCATAATTGTTTTAATTGCTCTAATATCTGTAAAAGTCAACCTTACGCCGCGATTATACATAGCCAATACTTCATTCAAATTTTCTACTAGCAATTTATTAAGCTTTTTATGTATTGTCATCGGCTGATCCTGCACTGTATGAATATGATCAAAATATTTTTCAATAACAGGAAATGTATTCAGTATTAAAAAAACATTTTCCTTTCCTGCAAATTCAAGGTCAAAAAAGAGGTGAGAAAAATATTCCACACCCCTTTTTCAATATGCAAACAACATAAAACAAACGGTAAATCATAATTAATAACTTTGTTCTTTAATACAAACAATTGCTCCTGTCGCATTATTCTCTTCTACCCACTTCTTAATCATATCAGTGGAAAACCTGACATCCCCAAAAATCCGACTATCTGGTTTCAATATTATCTCTGTACCTGACGAATGTTCCATTTCACAAGAATTCACGTCATGTTGGGCAATTCCCCTTGCATAGTCCTGACTATAGCAGTTACTATCTCTATACACATTAATCCGCAAATTTTCGCATAATGAATTTATCACCTGCATGCCACCTTGGGCAAAATCACCCATCTGTGCATATTCTATACTCGATATAGGATGACCTGAAAGTATTTTATCCAGTACCTGCTGATTTGTCTTTTCATTTTGTGAAAGAGGAATTCCTCTTCCATTATCAGTTATCTTTACTCTTCCATCCTCATACAGTGTAATATTAATTTCCGTGCAAAATCCTGCATCGGCCTCTTCAAGCGACGTTTTAAGTACTTCATAAACAATCTGATGCATATTATCTATTAAGCTTTCCTTATCTGCTCCCATACGCATTCTCCTTCCTTCTATGTTTGGCACACAATATTCTGGCACCTTATACGAAGTAAGATATTTTTTCACCTTACTTGGCGTGGAACCAAACAATTGTGTAAATGAACGTGTAAATCCTTCGTGAGAATCAAATGCATACATAAGTGATACATCAAGAACTTTCCTACCCTCCAACAAAGAACCAAGCGCATATTGTAGCTTTCTGATTCTAATGTATCCGGTTATTGGCATACCCATAATTTCTGAAAATAATTTACTGAAATAGAATGGACTATAACCAGCCATTTCTGCCAATTCCAGCAAACTGATTTTTTCATAAATATGTTCATCTATATAAGCCAAAATCTCCTTTAAAATTTCTGTACTCATTCCCTTTCTCCTCACATACAGTATCATGGATGAAGCCCACCATACATTCTACAAGCAGGATGCTTCATATCCAACCTGTATATATAGCATACACGCTGGGAGTAGATATTTCTTGATTCCATATATGAAATAATATATTTTCTATCTCAAACTTTTCATAACCCTTTTTGCCCAAGCATCAGAATCATTACGCTCTCTTTTCATGAGCTTTATTCAAAGGCTTCTTATCTTCTTCTTTGTCCCTGCACTTCCATAATGCCATTGGATGCTTTGCTACATTTCTAAACTCATCACTATCCCCGAATACCCAGTCAGGATAATAATTTCCTTCTGAGAAAGCCTTCCAGAACAGCTTTTCCTCCTTTGTGGGCACCAGAACAGATGTAAGATAGTCTTTTACTTCCTTTTGTACAAATTCCAGGTCAAATCGTTCTCCTTTACGAAGCACTGAATTCAAATCACGCTTAATCTGCCGGAATGACACGTTCCCGATATTATCAAGCGCAAATTTTTCCGGTGGCTGCGCTGACCCGATTGCACTATAGAAGACGACACATTTACGAAGCATCGCTTCCTCACTTTCATCAAATAGCCCAAATTTTACCATGTTATGCATATCATATAAATCTCGTGGAGCTGTTCTTGTAAGTAATGCTACTGTTTTAGAAGCAAATATCTCCAATGGTGCTACGGAAAAAACGGTAAGCTTTTCCTCATTCCATGGCAGTCTTACTTCTCTCCGTGCCACAGGAAGCACATGACAGCGCAGCATGTAGTTAATCTCAATCTTAAGATTATCCTTTGTCCCTCCGCAATTTATATATTCATACACAAAGGAATCCAGTGCATGATAACTCTTTGATTTCGGACTCAGGACATATCCGTTTGCCATCATATACTTGCTGATTTTTTCTGTGATAATCCCCCTGTCTACAAGCATTTTTTCCCTTTCAATACTTCTGCAATAATCCAAATCAATATCCACCGAAAGTCTTGGCAAATCAAAAATAGTAAGATTAATGGCAGTTCCGCCTTTTAAAGCAATTCCTTCTGACAAAAGCTCATCCGATTCCATGAATCTCAACACATCCGCCAGACGGCATACCTTTTCCAACGTGTCCCTCGGAAAACCCAGTTCTTTTGCCATTCTGCCCAGAGTTAATCTATCCCATTGCATCATAAGCATCCACCCCCTTATCTATCAGTCCTTTCAACGAAACCGGTGCATAAAGCTTCCATCTTTTATGAAATACATTATCCTGCGATTCCTTCATCAGGTAGCGCTTTGCATCAGAGGAACCATTCTCACACGTTTCAAAAAACTGGGCTGAAAATTGGAATTCTTCCTGCATTTCTTCAAAAAAATATCCGCATTTCTGATACAGAAAACCATTGTTGTTTCTTGCCAGACATTCCAACACTTTCTGTTCATTCAGTCCCGGCACCAGCATCATGCACCGTATTACTTCCTCAATTCCTGCTATCTTTTCAAAATCACGTATACTGTCTACAACAGTCTGTTCCATGGATGTCACTCGTATTTTTCCCTGCTGTACTACTTCCATATCTGGTTTACGCTCTATGTGGCGGTACAACACTCCGTCATACTCAAAATCGTGAAATCGTTTATCCGTTGCAACATAACACTCATAAAACACCTGACTTCCATACCCAAATACCTCAAATGCACTGTGATGGGTGATACAAGCATCTGGGAACAGATTGGAACCTATCTGATAACGGGATAACACAGGCTGTTTCGTTTCCATGCTGATTACCACATAAAAATCTCTTTTCACTTTTTCTATCAGCCCTTTTTTCTGGTACTCATAAATTACCTGATTCGCTGCGGTTGCTGTTCCTACAATTTCTATCAGCTGTTCTCTCGAAAAAGAACCCTTTGCAAGTAGCTTTTCATAATGCTTCATCATGTATCATCTCCTAATGTTTTAAATTCAACGCAATGTATTATTTATTCTTAATACTCTATACTTTTTTAATAATCCATTTTAATTTTATTACATAGTATTAGAAATATCAAATACATTGTGCACTTTTTGAAATTACATTTTCCTCATCATCTCAAAACACAGCAGACAAAAGACAAACATTACTTAAAATGTTACTTCTTTCAACGTTTTTGCAGACCATATATACACGTAACTTTGATTATTTGGTATTTCTGCACGAATCTCTGCAAAATCGATAGACGACACCAGCCTACGCTGACAATAGATTTTTATAAGAAATGTTTATGGAAGAAGTATATCCTATATCTTCTGTTTTGGCAAGAATCATAACCACCGGCTGAGCCGGTGGTTTGTTCTGCCCCTATAAGGGGCTGTTACCGGCACTGGGTCTAAAGACCCGTTGAAAACTCGCCAGCCGCAACATCATTTCTCTGCAAAGCCCTAAAGGGCTCATCTTATTTGCTTTGTTTTACTGGCTCACCCGTAAACGGGTCAATATACTCTTTTAGTGTCATTTGGTCGTATTCCAAATCCTCTTTTAATTGGTTCTGGATATACTCTTGGATCTTTTTCGCATTTTTTCCTACAGTATCTACATAATAACCAAAAATGCCGATTGCCATACTTATACTTCAGGTTTGCATGCCTTTCAAATATCATCAGTGTACTTTTTCCTTTTATGTAACCTACAAAACTTGCTACACTGATGTTTGGCGGAATCTCTACAAGCATATGCACATGATCCGGACATATCTCTGCTTCCACTATATTGACTTCTTTTCTTTTACACAGCATGCTCAAAATATTTGCTATGTCCTGACGTAACGCTCCATATGCTACTTTTCTTCGGAACTTTGGTGCAAACACAATATGGTACTTACAATTCCATTTACTGTGTGATAAACTATTTACATCCACTTTGGATACCTCCTTTGATTAGTGCGGTTGGCGAACCAACACTATTATATCATTGGAGGTTTTTACTGTAAGCTAAAGCGATTGTTGTCCACCTGCATAGCAGGTGGTTTTTTTAAGGATTGCCTTACAAAAAATAGCGATACTGTACGAGGTGTAATCACCTACCTACAATATCGCTGCTTTCCTGTAGATTCTATCTACAATAACCGTTCTCACAATTACCATTCCCTCTGTGAAACCAGGCAGAACATATTCCTGTATACCACAATGTTATACAGGGTGTTCGACTTGTTACGGTTTAGTGGAGTAGACGGGAGTCGAACCCGTGTCCAAAAGCCTATTCCCTGTCCTTCTACGAGTGTAGTTTATTCTTTGACATTCCCTCCTCGCCCCGGGAATAAACACCCTGAGCATTTCAGTAGCTTCATGTTACGCCCATATGCGCAAAGCTTTGCATATGTCGTTTCTCACATGTTTGAAGCCGGGATCCTAAGGTGTGAGTGCCCTAGGGCCGACTGCTGCCATTAGGCAGCGTATGCTAAATTATCGTTAGCGTTTAATTTTAATTTGGCCATTTAACGCATTACCATGCGACTCGCTTCTCCAGCTGCAAAACCCCTGTCGAAACCTTTACTACCCCTTATTCAGTTGTCAGACCAAGTATACTTGATGGCACACACACTGTCAAGCACTTGCGGTAAAGCATTGCAGGATCAGAGCCTGTGGATCACAAATTGCGGACCTTGAATTCCTTCTCTGCCTCTCTGCGCTGATCCTTTTTGGCAATGGCTTCTCTCTTGTCATAGAGCTTCTTACCACGTGCCAGCCCGATCTCTACCTTTACCTTACCGTCTTTAAAGTATACCTGCAAAGGGACTAATGTATACCCTTTTTCCTTGATCTTGCCCAGCAGTTTGTTGATCTCGTACTTATGCAGCAGCAGTTTTTTCACACGAAGAGGATCTTTGTTGAAAATATTCCCCTTCTCATAAGGACTTACATGCATTCCGTAGACGAATACTTCTCCGTCTTCAATGCGGACGAACGCCTCCTTGATACTGCACTTGCCCATACGCATGGACTTTACTTCCGTGCCGTGCAAGGCAATGCCGCACTCATAGGTCTCATCAATGAAAAAATCATGATATGCTTTTTTATTGTTTGCGATCAGCTTCTGGGACTCTTTTCCTTTTGCCATGGCTACCTCTTAAAACCTTGTAACTATTCAGAAACCCATTCACAAGGCGCACCTGCGGAACTTATTTTTAACGACTCTGAATAGTTACAGTTTACTATATTTTCCGTATTTGTCAATGAACTAACAGTTCATTTGATTCATAGGTTTATTTATCCACCAGCCGGAAATTAATGGTCCGCATAAAACGGTCACAGTCTTCCACTTCGATCCGCACCGGCATTCCCAGTTTGAAGCAACGTCCGGTGGCTTCCCCCACCATCTCACAGGCTGCCTCATTGTAGTGATAATAGTCTCCCGGAATCGTCGAAATATGGACCAGACCCTCCACGGTATTGGGCAGTTCCACATACAGTCCCCAGTTGGTGACACCGGAGATCACACCTTCGTATTCCTCTCCGATGTGCTGTTCCATATATTCTACCTTCTTCAGCTTATCCGTCTCCCGCTCTGCCTCATCGGCACGGCGCTCCATCTCGGAAGAATGTTCCGCCACCTCCGGCAGAATCTCACGATAATGCTCTATGCGCTCTTCCTTCAGACGTCCCCGCAGCTGTTCCTTGATAATACGATGGATCTGCAGATCCGGATAACGGCGGATCGGCGAAGTAAAATGACAGTAATACTGACAGGCCAGTCCAAAATGTCCGGTACACTCCGTGCTGTATTTTGCCTGTTTCATGCTGCGCAGGGTCAGTCTGGCGATCATAGGCTCTTCGGGAGTTCCCTCAATCTTCTGTAACAGCTTCTGGATCTCCTTGGGATGGATCTCCTCCGTGGAGACCTTGCTGTTCCTGCGCCCCAGTGCCTTCATGTAATAGCCATAATTGCTGATGAACGTAGACAGCTTCTGGATCCGCTCCGGATCCGGTACATCATGGACGCGGTAGACGAAGGGCAGCTCCTGCCAGTAAAAATGCTGTGCCACTGTCTCATTCGCTGCGAGCATGAAATCCTCGATCAGCATAGTCGCTACATTCCGCTCGTAAGGCTTAATATCCAGTGGATGTCCTTCCTTATCTAACAGGATCTTGCACTCCGGAAAATCGAAATCAATGGATCCCCGCTTCTGTCTCTTCTTCCGCAGTTTGTCCGCGAGCTCAGCCATTTGTTGGAACATAGGGAGCAGTTCCCTGTACTGTGAATAGTCTGTTGAGGTTTCTACGCCTTCCCCGGAGGTTCCGTCCGGCATATCGGCGTTATGCTCTACACACTCTGGCTCCTCCAGCAGCTTTTTCACCACGGTATAAGACATCCGCTTATTGACCCGGATCACAGATTCGCAGATCTCATAGTCCACGATCTCGCCCTCTTCATCCACCTTCATCAGGCAGCTTAATGCCAGACGGTCCACGCCCTCATTCAGGGAACAGATACCGTTACTCAATGCATGGGGCAGCATAGGGATCACACGGTCCACCAGATAGACACTGGTGCCTCGTTTTAATGCCTCTCTGTCCAGTGCGGAATTCTCCTGCACGTAGTTCGTCACATCTGCAATGTGTACTCCTAAGTGATAATATGTCCCATCAAAGGATACACTGACAGCATCATCCAGATCCTTGGCATCCTCTCCGTCGATGGTCACCATGGTCACATCCCGCAGATCCCTGCGTCCGGCACAATCCGCCTCGGATACCTCCTGGGATAC
>OHPO01001399.1_pt1 | contig 10864 bp, 9 predicted proteins | sample 1577741 | NCBI WGS metagenome assembly OHPO01 (sample SAMEA3879574, study PRJEB24766) | human gut metagenome | biome: human-associated habitat; feature: feces | place: USA | collected 1985/1987
CCTTCATATCCGGATGTCCCTGAAGCATCTCTCCGGTCTTACGAAGCTTTAACAGCTCTTCCTCCGGAAAATACCCCTTCATTGCCAGTGCACTGTAAAGCGCCGGCGCCACATGACCCTTTGACAGGACGAACCGGTCTCTGTCTGCCTTTTGCGGCTCCTTCGGGTCAATGTTCATTTCCTCAAAATATAAATAGGTTATAATGTCTGCTGCAGATTTCCTTTTATTATTTTATAAGTAAATGCGAAAAAAGCAAGCTTTTTTTAACCAAAAGCCTGCTTTTCGGGGATAATTCTAAGAATTTTCATATTTCATATTTTAAATTAGACAATTTGTCTAGTAATTCTCTGCTCTCAGCTTAAAATAGCTCTGAGGATGATTGCAGACCGGACAAACCTCCGGAGCCTCTTTCCCAATATGGATATGTCCACAATTGGCACACTCCCAAATCATATCACCGTCTCTTGAAAATACAAGACCGCCCTCCACATTCTCCAATAATTTGCGGTATCTCTCCTCGTGGGTCTTCTCAATTGCCCCTACCATCTCAAAGGACTCTGCAATCTCATCAAAGCCTTCCTCTCTTGCCACTCTTGCAAATTCCGCATACATATCGGTCCACTCATAATTCTCGCCGTTTGCGGCATCCTGCAAATTAACCGCCGTGCCTGGAACCGAATTGCCGTGCAACAGCTTAAACCAAATTTTTGCGTGCTCTTTTTCATTCATTGCAGTTTCTGTGAAAATAGCCGCTATTTGATTATAACCGTCTTTTTTAGCCTTTGATGCATAATATTGATATTTGGTGTGCGCCTGGCTTTCACCTGCAAATGCTGCCATAAGATTGGCCTGAGTTTTTGTTCCCTCTAACTTTTTCATATAAAGCACTCCTTAAAATATTGCGGCGAAGCAAATTAAACGCCGTTTTTTCTAATTTTTGTAACTAAAAGCACAAATATACTCCAAACCGCTTGGAAAATAATAACATTAACAGCCGTTAGCTGGCTCATGCCGCCGGAAAAGCCAAGAAGCCCCGCAACACCAAAGCCGATTGCACATCCAAAGGTACAAAGCGCAGAAATTGTTTTTTCCGTGCCCACAAGATTATCGGCGCCCAAAACAGATGCTATAAAGGCCTCTGCCGTGCCGTTGTGAACGGAATACGCCGGGCTTTTTTCAGCAACCGCACCGCTGTATTTTTCAAAGCTGCGGCCGTTTGATGCCGTCATAACTCTTATAAAGCCCTCAGGAACATCAAAAATATTTTTAAGGCTTTCTTCGTTGATATAAGGATCGCAGCTGCGCAAAATGATGGTTATGCCGCTGCGCTCAAGCTTTTTAAGCAACTTTTTGAGTGACGGATCTGCCTCATAGCTGACTATAAACATTGCCATAACCTTGCCTGCAACGGCAAGATAAAGTGCCTTTCTGCCCTTGCGGGTATATTTTCTTTCATAATCCTCTTTCGGCACTGTTACACCGTGGCGAATAAGCAAATCACGATTACCTACAAGAACTTTCTTTTGATATATCCATGCGGAGGTTCCCATTTTGTCTTCATACACAATATCCTCTGCCTGCGGCAATATAGATTGCTTGCCTATAATTACATCATCAAAAACATTTGCAAGCGGGCTCTTTATTTGCATAACAACAGCGGCCGTTTGCAATATGGCATCATCAATTTTTGCCCCATTAAAGGTTTTAATGCCGTGCAAATTGCAAGAGCGAGAGCTGAATAGATCTGCTGCTTCCATAACAAGCGCATTTGAATTATGAACATAATGTGCGCCCTCAAAGCCGCATACCATTGCTCCTTTTTTTGAAAGCGATTTGGAAATCTGCGAAAGCGCATAATTAGAGGCAAACAACGTTATTGCAGGGCACGAAATAATAACACCCGCCGTTAGCAGATTAAATGCTTCGTTCCAATTATGCTTAATGATTCCCATGACTGCAAACATAATCAAATTTATGCATATAAAAACAGGTGAAAGCACCTTTGCGATTTTATCCGCAGGCTCATATGCAAATGAAATTTCCAAAAAGCTTGTGGGAAAATCGGTTTTAACACTGTATTTTAAATAAGGCTCTCCGTCAAGCATGTTTTTTGAGATTATTCTTGCATCCACTTCGTTTACAATATCCTCAACGGTTGATTTATCCCCTCTGCCGGTTAAAAATTCAAAATTATCAATAACCCTCACAACGGTTTCACGCCTGCCCAACTCGGCTATAATCAAAGCAAAAGCCGCCGCCGGCGAAAAAAGCGTGCCTCCGTCATAAACCAAATCGGGATTTGCCAAAAGTGCTGCCGTGTTTGCCATTGCAATCACAGAGGCAAGTGTTATCGGAAAATAAAAATTTATTCCCTTTTTGAAATTAAAGCCGCGCAATAGCGAGCCTATATTTGTTATCATTACGGCTGCATAAATTATGATTGCCGTTAAATAATAGTTAAAATCATTATTTAAAAACGGCGGCAAATATGCCGTGTTTTTAAGAACGGTTAGAAAAAGCAAAAGTAATCCGAAAACAATCGTAAATGAAATTCGCAGTTGAATTTTTGTTTTAAGCTTGAAAAGGCTTTCAAGCGTTTCCGTGCGCTCACTGCTTTTTCTGTAATCATCAAATTTTATTTTTTTTGCTCGGCTTTTATCGTCGCCCTCAAATTCTTCCGGAGTAAACAATCTAAACTTGTTTACCTTTTCCTCTCGCCTGCGGCGAAGCTGTTCCTCTGCAAGCTCTTCATCTATAACCGGCACTTCGTCAACTTCGTCATCAAAACCCGTCATTCTGATTTGATCCGAGTTGTCATATTCTTCATTTTCGGCAATAAAATCCGATTTGTTATCCCTGTCTTTCGAAAGCATAACTCGTGTTTTATCAAGTTCTTCAACCGCAAGAATTGTTGGTATTTCCTGTAAATCAAGAGTTTTATCAAATCTTGAACGGCTTTTTATGGTGGCTGCCTTTTCAATGATTTTCGGAGGAGCAGAGCCGTATTCCGCATCGGAAGAATAGCTTTTGAAAAACTTTTTTGCCTCAGCTTTTTTAATCGGCACAACCGCCGTTTTATCCGTTGCGGGCACCTTTGCCGTTTTCTGTTTGTCAAGGCTTGGCACAACGGCGGTTTTCCCTTCTGCCGGTTCCTGCTGCCTTGGCTTTGCTTTGCCCGGCACATATGGCTTAACAGCCGCATCGGAATTGCCGCGCCCGGTGTTGTTTTCAGATTTCGGAACAAAGGTTTTTACAGTCTCCGGCTCAAGAGGTTCATCAACATTTTTGATTTCCTCCTTTGCCAAAGCAGATTTTTTATCAATGCTTTTAAGCACCGCCTCTGCTTCTTTTAATATTTCTTCAATAGAAAGATCTCTGTTTTCACTCATTTAAACCACTCATCACAAGCCAAGTCTTTGCTTGGCGATTTCATACATAATAACAGATGCCGCAACAGATGCATTAAGGCTGTTTACATTGCCTCTCATAGGAAGCGAAACGGTTACATCGCATTTTTCTTTAACAAGCCTGCCGACACCCTTGCCCTCACTGCCGATAACAAGAGCCGCACCGCCGGAAAAATCTGTTTTGCACCACGGTTGACCATCCATATCTGCAGCATAAACCCAAATATTTTTCTTTTTTAAATCATCAATGGTTGAAGCAAGATTTGAAACCCTTGCCACCTTAACATATTCAAGCGCACCGCAGGCAGTTTTTGCAACAATGAAATTGAGCCCGGCATTTCTGCGCTTTGGAATTATTACACCGTGCACTCCGCAAGCCTCTGCCGTTCTGATAATCGCACCGAGATTGCGGCTGTCCTCAATCTCATCGCATATGATAATAAAAGGAGCCTCGCCTTTTTCTTCGGCAAGTGCAAGTATTTCATCAACGCTGCTGTATTCATGGGCCGGCACGTTTGCCACAACGCCCTGATGATTTGCACCGCCGCACATGAAATCCAGCTTGCGTGAATCAGCTTCCTTAATTACAATGCCTTTTTCACGAGCCATTGCAACGATTTTGTTTACAGAGCCCTCTCTGCTGCCCTTTGCAATTATGATATTTTCAATTTCTCTGCCGCTTTTAAGCAGCTCTGCCACAGCATTTCTGCCGATAACTATATTATCATTCTCAATAAATTTTGGGTTTTTATTTTCCTTTGCCATTTTTTATAACCTTTCGCCGAAATTATAATTTATCGTTTTTCGCTCCGCACAAGCAATCAGAGCTGTTTGCCGGCTTTATTTCAATCATTTTCAAATGCCCGAACACAGCCGATAATTAACGCTTTTAATAATTTTAAATATAGCTTATTATAACATTATCCCAAATGAGTTTCAATCAAAAAAAGCCAACCGAATTAAATATAATTCGGTTGGCAAATAATTAAAGCCTTACGGGAATATTCATTTCTTTAAGGTATTTTTTCAACTCTGGAACAGGCAATTCGTTAAAATGGAAAAGACTTGCCGCAAGCACGGCATCTGCTTTGCCGTATGTAAATGCATCATAAAAATGTTTTTTTGCGCCGGCACCGCCCGATGCAATAACAGGAATTCCCACACTTTCTGAAACAGCACGGTTTAATTCATTGTCGTAGCCTTTTTTTTGCCCGTCACAATCCATAGATGTAAGCAAAATTTCACCCGCACCTCGTTTATAAGCATCCTTTGCCCATTCAACGGCATCAATGCCCGTTGGAATTCTGCCGCCGTTCAGATAAACCTCCCAGCCTGCGCCGTTCCTTTTAGCATCAATAGCGCAAACAACGCATTGGCTTCCGAATTTATATGCAGCTTCATTTATAAGATCAGGATTTCGCACCGCCGCCGAATTAACGGAAATCTTATCTGCACCGGCTCTTAAAAGTTCTTTAAAATCATCAACGGTTTTAATTCCGCCGCCAACCGTAAACGGAATAAAAACGCTGTTTGCAACACGTTCAACAATGTCTATCATTGTGCTTCTGCCTTCGTGTGTGGCAGTTATATCAAGCAGCACAAGTTCGTCGGCACCGGCTTTGTCATAAGCGGCCGCACACTCAACAGGATCTAAGCATGGTATAATTCTTTTAGCATACATAATTTAAACCTCCGCCTTTGCAAAATTTTTAAGCAACTGCAAGCCGATTTCTCCGCTTTTTTCAGGGTGAAACTGCGTTGCAAAAAGATTTCCTTTTTCAATGGCACACTCTATTTCAACTCCGTAATTTGTTTTACCTGCCACAACCGCACTGTCTGCTCCGTTTAAATAATAAGAATGAACAAAATAGAAATAGCTGCCGCTCGGAATGCCTGCAAAAAGCCTGCTTTGAGGCTTTGTTTCAACAGAATTCCAGCCAACATGGGGCACCTTCAGCTGCGCATTGCCCGGAATTAAAGAAATGTTTCCGGAAAGAATTCCCAAGCCGTTTGCGCCGGGGCTTTCTTGGCTGCTTTTAAAAAGCAGCTGCAAGCCAAGGCATATACCCAAAAAAGGCTTACCGGAAAGCGCCGCATGCTCAACCGTTTTATTAAGCCCCTTTTTCCCCATTGAATCCATGGCATCGCCAAATGAGCCTACTCCCGGCAAAATCACTCGTTCTGCCGACTCGATCACCTTGCAATCCGAAGTTATAACGGACTGCTCGCCTATGAAATCAAGCGCTTTTTTTACGCTCATAAGATTTCCGGCGCCGTAATCCACAATAGCAATCATATTTTTGCCTCCGTTAATTATAGTTTGCCGTAGTTTGTTGTTATAAGATAAATTTTATCATATCGCACAAAGCATTTCAACATAAAATCATTGACAAATGCCCACTTTTGATATACAATCTTTATACCGCACGGAGACGTATCGAAGTGGTCATAACGGACATGACTCGAAATCATGATGCCCCCTGAGGGACGTGGGTTCGAATCCCACCGTCTCCGCCATATGAAAACACCATTGAAATCTGAACCCCTAAGGTTTTGACAGCAGTGGTGTTTTTGTTATAATCTCAGTATTTATGCGGGTTCGTAGGCTATCTATTTCCAAATTCAAATTGGACAGAAAAATCAAAAAAAGTGTAAAACAAAGATTGAAAACAAAAAAATTTACAATCCGAACCCGTCTGTCTAATTTGATTCTGGTTATAAAATGGCCTGTTTGTTGAGATAGTCCAGTTCTTTCTTCATTGGTGTCTTGTATCCGTTTTTTGCGTGTGGCCGCTGTTCATTATAAAAGACTATATATCGATCTACCGCCGTTCTGAATTCGCCTTCAGAACGGTATTTTGTTCTGTATAGTTCTTCTCGCTTAAGATTGGAAAAGAAAGATTCCATGACGGAATTGTCATATGGGATGTGTGCTCTGGAAAAAGACTGAGTCACCCCGAACGAACGTAAAAGTAGGCGAAAAGTTTTAGACTGATAGTTGGAGCCGCGATCCGTATGAAAAGTCAGCGGCAGTACGGGTTTTTGCTCCATATAAGCCATTTGAAATGTACTTCTGACAAGTTGTGTACTGTTTACTTTTCCCACTTTATAGGCAATAACCATGCGTGAAAATAAATCAAGGATAACACAGATATAGAAATTCTTATTGTTGAACCGAAAATAGGTAATATCGCTTACCCACACCTCATTCGGTCTTGTGGTAGTAAATTGTTGATTTAAGTAATTTTTATATCGGCGTTGTTCTTTATCGTACAAATCCTTTGCATCTTGCCGAATGCTGATAAGCCCCATATCTCGCATCAGTTTTCTAACCATTTCAACCGAGATACGATAGCCATTATCTTTCATGACAGTGGCAATTTTAGCTGCGCCAAAGATTTGATTGCTGTCATCATATATTTGTTGTATTTTCAGACGATACTCCTCTCGGCGTTTAGCGTACCATGTGTTGTCTTTTTTGTTGCGAAGGACGTGGTTGTAAAATGTTCCTCTTGAAACTTTAAGCGCATCGCACAACATATGAACGCTGTACTGTCCATAAAGTTGTTCCAATGTGTAGAGCTTAATATCTAAGGGATCATCTACCCGGCAACCGACATTTTGTAAAATCTCAATGATTCCTTCTAAGCGTTTTACTTTTGCTTCGAGAACGCGAAAGTTTTTGAGTGAAACTTCTTTTTTGTTTTGCTTGGTTTGATAGATTTTAACCCACGCATACACCGTGCTACGAGGAATTCCAGTATTAGAAACAATAGCTACTACAGACATTCCATCAGTAAATTGATTAATTACTACTTGCTTTTGTTCTTCAGTATATTTTTTGTTCATGTTATCAACTCCTCTAGGAGAATTATAACATGAAAATTTATAAGGACTTTTTATAAAAGTGTGGTATAATTACAACAAAACAAAAAAACATTTAATTTTATATGAAATGTTAAAAGTGAAAGTTTCTATGAAACACAATGTTACCATTTTTGATTTGTTGTCGTAGCCTAGAAATGTTTATGCAGAGCGTAATCGAATCAATCATGATACCGAAACTATCTTAACAGTTTTATCCAAATGCTTTATAAGGAGGTCACAGATTAGACATGGCGAAAGTATCAAATGATTTTAATGGATATATCAATGTTGATAAAGATACATTTACATTTAGCGTGTCGAACTATATTGTTTCTTTACTTCCAGCCGAAAGCAATCCAACAAAAATAGAGGAAATTTTTGATCGCATTTGTTCGCGCAATATTGAGTTGCCGGAATATCTATTCGGTAGCAGTGGCGGTTATTCAATTGCATTGTTGCGCAATGATAAGTTTTATCACAGCCTTTTTGGGTTGGATAAGTGTGTCCGATTTGCAACGCCTATAATTGTACAGTCTGCAGGAAATGTTGGAGGATTTTTTAATCGAATAGCAAACCGATGGGATGAATTTCATGCAATTACATTTTACGGTGGCAATATAAATTCTATATTCATGCCACAAATGGCTATTGATCCAGCTGACACACAAAATGATTTAAGCTTTAACGGCGTATGGGAAATAAAAACACGCCCTTGGAAAGATTATACTCATTCAATTGATTTGATAATAGATAGAGAAAAAGTAAATCTAACGATTTCTGTAGAACAGGTTGGTGGAAAAAATAATGATGATTATCTTAAATCATACAGTTTAGGGGAACTTAACTCCTTTGTACGTTTTTCTTTTGAAAATGCACAAGAATTTGATAAAATAGAGAAGTACTATCTCATTGTTAAATCTTTGATTGCTATTTTGTCAAAACAAAAAAACATTTTCTTTGATACATATCTAAGCCAAAGAAATTCCGATAATCAATTCTTTACAACAGCATATTGTAAATTCGCTGATCCTTACGATAATTATTCTTCCAAAAAATACGGAAATGTAATTTCCGTACTTCATATATTTGATTATATTCCAAAATTAGTGGATAGTATTGTGAGTGGTAAATGCGAACCATTGCTTACTCTTTTGCCGGAGGATAACAGAAAAAATAATCAAATATCAATTACAAACATTCAAGACATATGTACAGCGTTAGAAATTTCATATGAGTGGAATAAGCAAAAGCGAAAGAAAGACAGTTTGATAGCAGAATTAAAAGAAAAAATAAAAGGTACTATAAAAGAATTTACAGAGTTACATTCAGAACTTGATCCTTCTAAGCAAACCACGATAAGTAGTGCTTTTCAGTATTTGGATTACACATTAAAGCAGAAAATCCTTACACTATATAATGAAAATACAGATGCAATTGATGCAGTAATTTCAAAATGGTCATTACCACAAATAACAGATACAAATATTTCGTCTTTTGTAAAGCTTCGTAATGGCAAAACACACTCTGGCACAATTGAATGGGGAGAAAATGCGGAAATATACCCAGCTCTCCTTGCTTTAGTATATGCATGTTTATTTAAACACCTCGGAATTCCCGATAAAAAAATAAAACGTCTTATTCAACAAATTTTTTAGAGAAAACGAATTGTCTAATGTTAAATATTAGAGATATTTTTTCTTGTAAAATTGTTTTTGAATTGCATGTAAGATGCGGGAGTTCAACTCTCTCCACAAAAAATGCAAAAACATCTTTTTCGTATTCCACAGACATAAGCCTGTTGCAATTATTATTAAATTGCAACAGGCTTTTTGTTGTTTTAGAGCTTATGCGGTGATATAATAAAATTAAAAAATAAAACACAAGAGGCTTTGAAACATGAGTGATTGGAATTCAAATCAGTATATAAAATTTGAAAACGAGCGCACGCAACCGTCTGTTGATCTGCTCAACAGAATAAACGAAAATCCTAAATCAATTCTTGACATTGGCTGCGGCCCGGGAAACAGCACAAAAAAGCTTTCGTTGTTTTTTCCAAGTGCCGATATACTCGGAATTGACAATTCGAATAATATGCTTTCCAAAGCAGCTCTTGAATATCCCGATATCAAATTTAAGAGATGCACTATTCCGGACGAATTAGACCAATTAAACAACTTTGATCTTATTTTTTCAAATGCCTGCCTGCATTGGATTCCGCATCATGAAACATTGCTTCCCAAACTTATAAAAAAGCTTAATGACGGCGGAACTCTGGCCGTTCAGATGCCGCTTGTTCAAGAAGCTGCTTTTTACAAAGCACTCAACAGACTTGTTGCCACTGCAAAATGGAGCAAACTGAGCACAATAAACAATTTTCACAATCTTTCACCAAGCGAAACATACGATATTTTATCTGCAGTATCTGTGAAAGTTACAATGTGGGAAACAACATATTATCATATAGTTCCCTCACACGATTCAATTATCGAATGGTATAAAGGCAGCGGATTAAGACCTTATCTTGAAGCACTTAATAAATTAGAAAAACAGGAATTCACTGATGACCTTCTTGATTTGGTAAAATCAGTTTTTCCCATACAGGCGGATTCTTCCGTCATTTTAAAAATACCGCATTTATTTTTTATTGCAAAAAAATAATTCGGCACAAAGCGAGCCTAAATTCCCCGGAAGCTTCAACGCCGTGCCCGCTTGGCAATTTCAAAACGATAAAATCAAAATGGTAATCAATTTTAAGGAGAAATTCATGCAGTTTTGGCTAACAATGATGATATGCGGTTTGATAACGCCCGCCATTATGATTATCGGCGGAAATATGATGCAAAAGCATTGCCCAAAAGACATCAACACTTTTATCGGATACAGAACGGCTCGCTCAATGAAAAATGCAGACACTTGGAAATTTGCACATAACTATTGCGGCAAGCTTTGGCAAAAGGTTGGATGGATTATGCTTATTCCGTCTGTTATCGCATTTATTTTAATTTATAATTCAAGCGAAAAAGTAACAGCAATTGCCGGAACAATTACTTTAGCAGTTCAATGTGTTGCTTTGATTGCAACAATTTTTCCAACGGAAAATGCATTAAAAAAAACATTTAATGACGACGGAACCCGCAAATAATTTTAATTTTTAAAAGAATAAAAAGGTGAAAAAATGAAAAAACTGTTTTTAACCTCTGTTTTTGCAAAAACGGCAAAAGATTTCACCCGCTTTTACGGCAGCACAAAAGGCAAAAGCGCAGTTTTAATACCAACGGCCGCAAAAGCCGAAGGAGGCAACTCAATCTATATAAGAAAACAACGCCGTGTTCTTGAAAAGCTTGGGCTTAACATTTGCTTGCTTGATATTTCGGCAGCCGGCAGCAATGAAATTTCTGCGAAGCTGCAAAATTCGGATATTATTTATATCGGCGGCGGAAACACTTTTTATCTTTTACAAGAGCTGAAAAGAAGCGGTGCAGACAAGCTTATAAAAAAACAAGTGCTGCTTGGCAAGGCATATATCGGCGAATCTGCAGGGGCGGTTGTTGCAGCGCCATGCATTGATTATATTGAAGATATGGACAAA
>OHPO01001402.1_pt1 | contig 10854 bp, 9 predicted proteins | sample 1577741 | NCBI WGS metagenome assembly OHPO01 (sample SAMEA3879574, study PRJEB24766) | human gut metagenome | biome: human-associated habitat; feature: feces | place: USA | collected 1985/1987
GATGATGTTCTGCTGACAATTTATAATGGTGAAGTAACATTTAATGCAGCTGAATAATATATTTATTTGATGCTCCGGAAATATTACCGGAGCATTATAATTATATTATAAAATCAGAGGTTAAATTTTTCTATCCATAAACTATTACAATTATTAATCAAAATTTAATCAAATTGTAATATTTTCAAAAAAAGTTGAATAAAATAAGAAATATATGCCAATATATAAATTATCGGAGGCGATTCTTATTTTATTTGCTTATAATTTTTGTTTGGGAATTCTTTCATCAATGATGGTGATTTCTCCAGGTACTAAACCAGAAGGAATACAATATTATCCGGGAATGCATGGAAATCAAGAAATAATACACGAGGTTAATATTGAGGATGAAGAAATTGAAAATTTAGAAAATCGTTCTTTTAGTGAACTTTCTGGTGGACAACAACAAAGAGTTTTATTAGCAAGAGCTCTTTGTGCAACTGATAAGGTATTAATTTTAGATGAGCCATTTACAGGACTTGACGGTTCGACAGCTAAAAAATTATATGAGGTATTAGATAAAATCAATAAGGAGTTAGGAGTAACTTTAATTATTGTTTCTCATTTTGTTGAAGATTTATTAAAACATGCGAATAAAGTTATTCATCTTAGTCAAGAATGTCTTTTCTGCGGTAATCCTGAGGAATATAAAAACCATCTTAAAAAAGAATATTTATTATCTAGACACCAATTATTTGAAGTAGGTGATGAAAATGATTAATTCAGGAATTGTACAAAACTTTTTCAATAATTTTGATATCATAAAATATCCTTTAATAGTGGGAATTTTACTTTCCATTACTGCTTCTATTTTAGGTGTTGTTTTAGTGCTTAAAAGATACTCTATGATTGGGGATGGTTTAAGTCATGTGAGTTTTGGAGTATATGCGGTGGCAATTGGACTTGGACTTACTGATGCCCCTATTTTAATTGTTATCCCACTTGTTGTGCTTGCGGCATACATTTTGCTTAGAATTGGTGAAAGCAAAAAACTAAAAAGCGATGCGGCGATAGGACTATTTTCATCTAGTGCTTTGGCTATTGGTTATTTAGTTGGGTCAATGAAACATGGAGGTTTTACTACTGATATCAATAGTTTGATGTTTGGAAGTATCGTTTTTGCCAATCAACAAGATTTTATTATTATGTTAGTTACTTCTATTTTGGTTATAGGAACTTTTATTCTCTTATATCATCGAATTTTTTCGGTTACGTTTGATGAATCGTTTGCAAAAGCAACAGGTATTCATACAAGACTTTTTAATATTTTGTTTGCTTCTTTAACTGCTATTACGATTGTAATTGGAATGAGAATAATGGGAACTTTATTAATATCTAGTATTATTATTTTTCCTGCACTTTCTTCTATGCAAGTATTTAGAAAGTTCAAACATGTTATTTTTTCTTCAGCACTTATTTCGGTTATCTCATTTTTAATTGCTTTTTTCATTTTTACCGAATATCCGTTTGGCGCAAGTGTTGTTGTTGTCAATTTAATTTTCTTCATTGTTTTTGCTACGATTGGAAAATTAAGTAATCGGTATGCAAGATAACAATCAAAAATTGATTCATGCATATCATCTTGCAAAAGAGTTTATAAAAAAGGAAAATGTAATTGGCATTCAAAAAGAAAAGATACTTCATAAAACGATGAAATATTATATATGTAGTGATGATAATAAACATGAAGTCAAAATAAATAAGTTGTCTAGAGGCGTATTTTATGCTGATGTATTTGAAAATAATGTTATATATGAGATACAAACTAGTAATTTTAATAAACTTCGCAAAAAGTTGGATTGCTTTTTAACAAATTATGTAGTAACAATTGTTTATCCGATTGCTCATAGAAAAATAATTTATAAAATTGATGATAATGGGGTAATCTCTAATCCTCATAAATCACCAAAAATAGGGTCTATCTTTGATGCATTTAAAGAACTCTATCAAATTAAGTTGTATCTTAAAAATCCTAATTTAAATATTAAAATATTACTAATTGATTTGGATGAATACCGACAAGTAATGGTAAAAAAATATTTTAAAAACAAAGGGTATAAACGACAAATACAAATACCACAAAATTTATATGTAGAAATAAATTTAAACAATAATAATGATTATCAAACTATAATGAACAATTTACATTTAACCAAACAATTTACTTCAGAGGATTTAGCTATGAAGGCAAAAATAACTAAAGCGAAAGCAACTTTAACTCTAAATATTTTATTATATCTTGAAGTCGTAAAAAGAGTGGGCAAAGATGGTAATCGTTATATATATGAATTAGTTTGTGATTAATATTTAAATAATAAAAAAAGTGACCTATTTATTAGATCACTTTTTTAATATTTACGTTATTTATTTTGTTCAATTGCTTGAAGTAATGCTATTGACAATTGATCAGCACAGCTAGTTGGACGTGGGCCACAAGTATTACCATTAAGAATAGTTGCAGCTTCCTTTGCGGATCTACCCTCTAACAATTTGGAGATTGCTTTTAAGTTACCAGAGCAACCACCTAGAAATCCCAGATTATGAATACGTCCATCATCGCTTAAATCAAAACTAATTAATCTTGAGCATACTCCAGTTGGCACAAACTCAACATGTTTCATAAGCTTTCCTCCTTTACAATTTGTATTATACTTAAGAATTATAATTTTTGCAAAAGTTTTGCTTTTGTAGTATAATGAATAAAAACAAGAAAATAGGTGATAAAATGATTTATTTTGATTCGGCCGCAACTACAAAACCATTAAAAGAAGTAGTTGAAACCTATAATAAAATGAATGATGAATATTGGTTTAATCCTAGTAGTATGTATAAAGATGCTGTTTTTGTAAAAACTTTAATTGATAGGGCATCTAAATCAATTTTAAAAATATTAAATTTAAATGAAAAAAGGATATATTATACATCAGGTGCAACAGAAGCGAATAATTTAGCGATTAGGGGAGTGACCCTACCATATAAAAATCAAAATAAACATTTGATTACAACCGAAATTGAACATGCTTCTGTCTATCATGTTTTTAAAGCATTAGAAAAAGAAGGATTTAGAGTTACATATTTAAAATGCTCGAATGGTATAATTGATTTAAATGAATTAGAAAATGCTCTTACAAAAGATACCATTTTAGTATCTATTATGTGGGTAAATAATATTATTGGTAGTATTAATCCGATGAAAAAAATTATTGAAATGGTGAAAAGCAAATCACATGCCAAACTTCATGTTGATATGGTTCAAGGCGTTTGCAAGATTAAACCTGATTTTGAGTTTAATGATTTTGATTTAATGACATTAACTTTTCACAAAATTGAAGGATTAAAAGGAATTGGAGCCTTAATTGCCAATAAAAATTTACAAATTCAGCCACTTTTTTATGGTGGTCACCAACAAAATCAAATAAGACCGGGAACTTATGATGCGGCTTTAATTGTGGCATCATCAAAAGCGCTAAGAATAAATTATGAAAAAATGGATAGTTATTATCATTATGTCCATAAATTATATAATTATTTAATTGATAGAATAAGTAAATTACCATTTATTGATATAAATAAAAAAGGTGATTATTATTCACCATATGTTTTAAGTATTAGTTTTAAAAAAACAAAAGGTGAAACAGTTATGCATTATTTAGAAGAAAATAATATTATCGTTGGAGTTGGTTCTGCTTGTAATGAGAAAACCAAGACTCTTGAACGTTCGGTTTATGCATTAACAAATAGTATTGAAAGATCTTATAATATGATAAGAATAAGTTTATCCCATCATAATACATATCAAGAAATTGATTATTTAATTGAAAAATTACAAGAGTTAGGAAATAGATAAAATGGAAGATCATATTTTAATTAGATATGGTGAACTAAGTTTAAAAAAATCAAATCGTAAACAGTTCACAATTAGAATACAAAATCATATAAAAAGAGCTCTAAAGGAGTTTAAACAGTTATCATTTGAATCAAGAGGTATGCGCTATTATATTATGCTAAATAACGAAGATTCGCAACCTATTATTGAAATTTTAAAGAAAATTCCAGGAATATATTCTTTTAGCGTTGTTTCAAGATGTAAGTCTAATCTTAATGATATCAATTTGTTAGCCAAAGAGTTGGTTCAAAAAGAATTAAATCAGGGTAAAAAAACTTTTAAAATTGAAACGAATAGAGCAGATAAAAATTTTTTGTTAACATCCGTTGAAATAACTAAACATGTAGGTAGTTATTTATTCAAGCATATTGAAGGGTTAAAAGCGGATGTACATCGACCTGAATTTACACTATATTTAGATGTAAGAAGTGAGGGTACTTTTATTTTTACTCATATCTATTTAGGACTTGGTGGTTTTCCAGCAGGTAGTATTGGTAAAACTCTTTTGATGATCTCAGGTGGCATCGATAGTGTGGTTGCTGGATATTTAGCAATCAAAAGAGGGATGAGTATAGATGCCATTCATTTTGCGGCACCTCCATATACATCCCCATTGGCTGTTCAAAAGGTAATAGATCTATTAGAAACCATTGTTCCTTATACGGAATATCAAGATATCAATTTATATGTTGTACCTTTTACGGAGATACAGAAGGCTATTTATGAGTTTACTAAAGAAGATTATTGTATTACAATTATGCGCAGAATGATGTATAGAATTAGTGAAAAATTAGCAAGAAAAATTGGGGCTTTAGCAATTGTTAATGGTGAAAATATTGGCCAAGTTGCTAGTCAGACTTTAGAAAGTATGGATACAATAGAAAGTGTTGTGAAGATACCTATCATTAGACCGCTTGCTGTCTTTGATAAACAAGATATTATTCATATTGCAACTCAAATTAAAACTTATGACATTTCTATTTTGCCATATGAAGATTGTTGTACAGTTTTTGTACCAAGACATCCTCAAATCAAACCGAATTTGAATTGTGCTATAACAGAAGAAAACAAAATAAATTTTGAAGATATGATCAATAAAGCATTAGATAATACCAAAAGAATTGTTTTAAGAATAAATCGACATTATGATTATCTTGAAATTAAACCTAATGAGGATAAAAAAATTGAAATTGATGAACTGTTTTAGCCATAAATTACCAATAAATATTTGTAATAAAGGACTAAAAAGTGTCAATACTATTTTTGACAGGAGGTGAAATGAATGAATAACTCATCTTACTCTAAAAATAGATTAGTAGTACCTGGTTCTGAAAATGCAATTAACCAAATGAAATATGAAATTGCAAATGAATTAGGAGTAAACCTTGGCCCTGATGCAACAGCTCGTCAAAACGGTTCAGTTGGTGGTGAAATCACTCGTCGTTTAGTGTCTATGGCTCAATCAAATTTACAAGGTAAATAGTTTTAAAAAAGAAAAGGTGCAATTGAGTTAATTGCACTCTTTTTTATTTGTTCGCACAGTGCATAATAAAACATAGATAGTTATCTTTGTGATTTGGATTCATTTGGCTTATTTTATATTATATGAATATATCATACTATGTTTAATTCTGTCATTTTGATTTATATAGTATGAAACGTTTTTCATTAAAATCAGTATTAGTTTACCTATTATGGAGCATTAAGCGAAAATCTACAATAAGAGTTTATTAGATAGTTAGGTTGCAGACGCTTATGTACACATTTACTATACAATAAAATGGATAGCATCTTATTTTTCTAAAAGCAAAATTTAATTGAATTATATAGATTTAGTTGAAAAGTCTTTACTACTAAAAAAGTATAAAAAGCATAATATGTATGATGTTTGAGAGTAGTTATTGATTGAAAAAATAAGTGGGATGATGTATAATAAGAATATGTTGAAAAGAAACGAATAGAAAATATTATGAAATAATTTAGTAGTAAATAAAGACGTTTATGTTAAAATTATAAAAAACAGGATGATGATGAATGATCAAATGATAACCTCTAAAGGTTAAATATGAACTATATTTTGATAATGTTGTATTTACCAATCAATTTGAACAACTGATTGTCAATATTTTGAATTGATTCAAGTGTAAGCATAACAAACCATTTACTAACAAAAAAGAAAAATGAATGAATTCAGTTGATAAATATGAAAAAGCAGATGAGCAAAAGGAGAGTAAAAATATGACTGATGAACAAAAAATATTTGAATTATCACTGATATGGAAAGAAGCAGAGTATAATTTTGCATTTTGGAATAAATTTGATAAAAACTTTAATTGGGATGAACAATATAAAATTGCTTTATCAAGAGTATTAAAAACAAAAAATTTATATACATATTATCTTGAACTAATGAGATTTGTGGCATTGCTTAAGGATGGACATACAGATGTTTGGTTTCCTAAAGAAATATATGAAAGCGAGGAATTCTCTGCCAAACTTCCACTTGAATTGGCATACATTAATAATGAATATATTATTGTTAATGTAAAGAAGAGTGTAGAAGATAGAGTCAAAAGATATAGCAAAATAAAAAAAATCAATGGAGTAGATATTGACGATTATATAGAGAAAAATATTTATCCTTATATTTGGCATGAAAAGAAAGATAGTTGTTTTTATGGTGTAAGACAATTTATACGCAGCGGTGCCATAAATAGTGAAGTAGAATTGGTTTTAGAGTATGATGGTAAAGTATACATAGAGGTCTTAAAACGAACTACAGGAGATACCAATTGGGTATATGATTATCCAAAAAGAAAAGAAGTAGAGGGTAAAATAGTATTTAAATCTGATTCACATACAATTAAAATGACTGAAGATGGGATTGCTATTATTGAAATAAAGACAATGATGAATAAAAAATTACCTGAGGAAATTCGAAATAACTATGATATATTAAAACAAGCAAAAGCATTTATTATAGATATAAGAGATAATGGTGGTGGGAATAGTGGTTATAGTGATGTTGTTGCATCATTATTTATAGGAAGTTCATTTAGACATGATAATGCATATCATCCTTATTATATTGCTCCATATAAAGCATGGGGATTATCTGATAATATGGATAAATTATCTGATGAAGAATTTTATCAAAAATATCCTCATAATGAATTTAGAGAAAAATGTTATCAAATGATAAAGCATACATATTATGAGAACTATAGTGATGTTACAAAAATAGCAAATGTACCTGGAAAATTAGAAGGTCAAATAATAATTTTATCCAATGAATATACTGCATCAGCAGCTGAAAATTTTATTAATGTAATGAAATATTATACTAATGCTAAAATTATAGGAACAGCAAGTTATGGATCTACTGGACAACCATTGACATACCACTTGGAAAGTGGTGGTGGTTTTAGAATATGTACAAGAAGAAGTAAAGCTTTAGATGAAAGTGAATTTATAAATATTGGATTTATTCCAGATATTGAGTGTAGACCAACTTTGGAAGAGTATCAAACAGGTATTGATGTTGTGATGAATAAGGCATTAGAAGAAATTAGAAAAACCAAATCATATAAGAAAATGTAAACGATAAATTAGTCTAATGCTTTAATCAATAAGGTTTTCACGAAAAAGCAATATAGGCATGAAAAAGTTCATTTAATTTATTAAAAAATGGTTAAATATTATGATATACCAGACTACAATTATCTATATGAAAAAATGTTTGATTTATAAAACTAATAAAAAGTGTAAATGAAAAATTTATATGAATAATAGATTGTATGATTGCTGTGCCACTTAATAACATGTACAAAAAAGAATATTATTTAAGCACAAGGAATATATAATTAATCGAAATTTAAAGAATCAATGGCTATTTTAAAAAATGCAATATATTTTAGTTATAGTTATTATAATCCATCAACTTAACTGATATAAAATTGAAAAATATAAAGAATCTAAATAAATGGTTGCGTTTGATGATAAAAATATGAAGGAATGAATGATGTGTATGATAGGTATGTCAAATAATAAATTGTTATTAAATTGGAGATTAAAATATGAAACAAATTATAAAAATATCCTCACCAAATAATGAAACAATGAAATCATTTTTCAATTTAAAAGATAAAAAAACGAGAAATAAGGAACAAAAATTTCTAATAGAAGGGTATCATTTAATTGAGGAAGCCAGTAAAACTAATTATCTAGAGTGTGTTATTACTTCTGATGAAAAAATGATTGGTCAATTTCAGGATATTTTGATATATTATGTAACAGATGCGATTATAAAAAGATTGTCATCAACTAAAAATCCACAACCTATTGTTGGTGTTGTGAATATGCATAATTATTCAATCAATGATTTGAAGAATATGATAAAAAAAGATGAAGTCAAAATGGTTATATTAGATAATATTAATGACCCTGGTAATTTAGGAACAATGATTAGAACAAGTGCCGCTTTAGGATATGATGCGATTGTAATGAGTAATGATTGTGTTGATTTATATAATGAAAAGGTTGTTCGATCAACTCAAGGTGTACTATTTAAAATTCCTATTGTTAGAGGGGATTTAATAGATATGATTCAACTATTTAAAAAATCCAATATTATATGTTATGGCACTTCACTGAATAAGGCTTATGATTTAGAAAAAGCTGATAAATTTAGTCGGTTTGCAATTTGTGTTGGTAATGAGGCTAGAGGTGTTCGTGATGAGATTTTATCATTGATGGATTATCATATTCAAATCCCTATGCAAAATGATGTAGAATCTTTGAATGTTGCCGTCGCACTAGGAATTATAATGTATGAATTAAAAAAATAAAAATAGGTTTTTAGAAGAATTTTTTCTAAAAACCTATTTTTATTTTTATTCGTTAAATAATAAATCAGTATAGGATGGTACTGGCCAATATTCTTTCGAGACAATTGTTTCTAAAGTATCAACGATGAAGCGTAATTCATTCATTTTTGGTACAATATATTCTTGATAAAAATGAGCTTGTTTACTATTACGAAGATGCGTAGCTTCATTTTCTAGTTGTATCAAATTGGTTACTTGTAAATTTAATTGATCAAGTAATGATGATATTTTTTTTATCAAATCAAAAATACTTTCACATTCTATTAGAGGATGAATGGTTTTCATTTTTTGGTAGGTGTCACATAAATCATTTAAATATTTTAAAATGCTGGGAATATATTCTTTCCTAATCATATCAATCATGGTTAAAGCCTCAATATTAATTGTTTTAGAATAGAGTTCATAATCAACATCGGCTCTAGATGATAATTCTTTTTTTGTTAACACATGGTGTTTTTCATATAAATCAATTGTATTTTGATCCGTTAATGCAGGAATGGCATCAACAAAAGATTTTGCATTTGGAAGTCCTCTTTTATTGGCTTCATTAATCCATTCGCTGCTGTAGCCATTTCCATTAAAGATAATTCTTTGATGATCAGTTAGAGTTGTTCTAATTACCCTTTTGATTGCTTTTTCAATATTAGTAGATTTTTCTAATTTATCGGCCATTTTTTTTAGTTCTTCAGCAACAGCTACATTTAAAGCAGTATTAGTGTCTGCAATTGAAATACTAGATGCAACCATCCTAAATTCAAATTTGTTACCAGTAAAAGCAAAAGGGGAAGTTCGATTACGATCAGTAGAATCTTTAAAAATAATTGGTAGACTATGAATACCAATATTCATTTTGCCCCCCGTTTTAGAAGTATAAGCTTCTCCTTTATCAATTATTTGTTCAACAATATCTTGTAATTGATCGCCAAGAAAAATTGAAACGATTGCAGGAGGGGCTTCGTTGGCACCCAAGCGATGATCATTGCCTGGATTAGATGCCACTAATCTTAGAAGAAGGGCATTTTCATCAACTGCTGCAATTATCGCAGATAAAAATAATAAAAATTGAGCATTTTCATGAGGTGTTTTACCCGGCTCTAAAAGGTTTCTTCCCTTATCGGTTATTAAGGACCAATTGTTATGTTTACCACTTCCATTAACTCCAGCAAATGGTTTTTCATGAAGAAGACATTCAAAACCATGTCTTTTAGCAATTTTTTTCATTACTTCCATTGTTAATTGATTATGGTCAGTAGCAATGTTCACTTTAGTATAAACAGGAGCACATTCATGTTGAGATGGAGCTACTTCATTGTGTTCGGTTTTGATATTCACACCCAATTTCCAAAGTTCTTCATCTAATTCTTTCATAAAAGAAGCGACCTTTTCTTTAATACAACCAAAATAGTGATCATCCATTTCTTGGCCTTTAGGAGGTTTAGCACCAAAAAGGGTTCTTCCTGTTAATCTTAAATCAAGACGTTGCATATATTTTTCATGATCAATTAAAAAATATTCTTGTTCAGCACCAACTGAACATTCAATTTTTTTAATATCATTTTCACCAAATAGTGATAAAATTCTTTTTACTTGAATGTTAAGGGCCTCACATGATCGTAAAAGAGGGGTTTTTTTATCAAGCGCTTCCCCCGTATAGGCACAAAAAACAGTAGGAATACATAAGACAACACCATTTGCCGTTTCTTTCAAAAAAGCAGGAGATGTACAATCCCAAGCGGTATAACCTCTTGCTTCAAAAGTTGATCGAATCCCTCCTGATGGAAAACTAGAAGCATCGGGTTCACCTTTGATTAATTCTTTACCAGAAAATTCCATAATTGCTTTTCCAGTATCAATTGGTCGGATAAAAGCATCATGTTTTTCAGCTGTTATGCCTGTTAATGGTTGAAACCAATGGGTAAAATGAGTGGCACCACGAGATAGTGCCCATTCTTTCATTGCATGTGCAACAGCATCGGCTACTGCTGCATCTAATTCAACATTTTCCTCAATGGTTCTTTTTAATTTTAAGTAAATTGGCTTTGG
>OHPO01001403.1_pt1 | contig 10850 bp, 15 predicted proteins | sample 1577741 | NCBI WGS metagenome assembly OHPO01 (sample SAMEA3879574, study PRJEB24766) | human gut metagenome | biome: human-associated habitat; feature: feces | place: USA | collected 1985/1987
TTTACATTTTTAGATACACAATTTAAATTTTCTAACATTGTTTTCCCTTCTATAGTTTTTTAATATCTATTAATCCTCTTGTATGGTATCCTTGTTGTTCATAAAATTTAATGCCATTAGTATTATAGGCAAATACATCTATAATGATATATTCGCAATTAATACTTTTAAAATAGTTCTCTATTTTTTTCATTAATTGTTGTCCTATCCCTTTACTTCTTGCTTTTTTAGAAATAATTAGTTCTGTTATTTTGCCACATTTTGGACATTTATAATCTAAATAATCATATTCATTGTAAGAACGAATACCCCCCATTATTAATCCTATTGCTTTTTCTTTTTCTATAGCAAGATAACATTTTCCTTCATTATTTTTTATCTCTTCTAAATCTAATATTGCCATCTTATCTCTATACTCTGGATGTAATCTATCTAAGTTATCTTTATCTATAGTGATGATATACTCTTCAAGTTCTACTAATAAATCTTTTACATCTTCTAAATATTTATCTTCATATTCAATTATTTTCATAATCTGTCATATCCCCACCAATTGGGAATTAATTCTTCCAATTTGATTATTTCATGAGTTTCTATATTTTTTAATATTTCAATATCTTTGCTTGATTTAGATAACTGCATTAAGTATTCTCTACATATTCCACATGGATAACCAACATTTCCTTTTGAATCAATACATACAAGTTTAATTATTTCATTTTCCCCATTAGTTATCATATTTGCAATAGCATTTCTTTCAGCACACATTCCAAGTGATGATGTTGTATCAATGCAAACGCCTGTATATATATTATGATCTTTAGTTAATATTGCTGCACAACTCCTCCACTACTAATCATTCCTGATATATCTTTTTTATTTCTAACATTTTTTGCCTTTTCATATAGTTCTTCCCAAACAGTATTTTCACTATATAGATATTCTATATGAATTGCATATACACAATTTTTTCTAAGTTTAGTTACATTCTCTTCATCATTAATAGATAAAGTTACATATCTAGTTCCCTCTAAAATAAATAATTCATCTAAAGAATCATAACAATTAACTTCTTTAACTTTAACATAAAATATACCCAAATTATTGCTATTAAATTCTATAATATCATTTTTATTTAACTTACTAAAATCATATTCGTTACTTTCTTTACCTACTCTTACTTCCACTCTTTTAGTATTATTTTTTATAGCCAATGCCGCTACATCATTAATATTTAATTTCATATATTTTTATCCTCCAAAAAAATAATTCTGTATAATACAGAATCATTTTTAAAAGAAAAACTACAAGTTTACTACATTAGAAGTAGTGATTAATTCTGTATTATTTATAATTTGTAAATTCTTCATATTAATCACACTCCCTTCTAATTAAATTTACAACAATAATATATCACAAAATTACCAATTTGTAAAACTATTTAAATTTCTTTATAATTCTTAAAGTATTTAATATTGTAAGAAGCGTAACACCAGTATCTGCAAATACTGCTAGCCACATATTAGCATAACCAAATACACTTAATAATAATATTGATAATTTTACTATTATAGCAAATACTAAATTTTGTTTAATTATATACTTAGTATATTTTGATATATCTATTGCTAGTGGTATTTTATCCACATCATCATTCATTAAAACAACATCACTTGCCTCTATAGAAGCATCAGTACCAACATTCCCCATACTTATTCCTATATCTGCTCTTTTTAAAGTAGGTGCATCATTTACACCATCACCAACAAATATAGTTATTTCATTTTTATTTGCTATTTTCTCATAATTTTCATATTTATCAGTAGGTAACATCTCATACTTTATCTCATCTATTCCTATTTTATTACCTATATCAATAGCAGTTTCCTTTTTATCACCAGTAAACATATATGTTTTTATTCCACTACTTTTAAGATTTGATATCATATTTGCTACATTTTCTTTTATACCATCATTTATATATATCGATGCGGTATGTTTATTATCTATATTTAAATGTAATGTTGCCTCATACTTACATTTACATATATTTTTATTTCCAATAGATATATTTTTATTATTTAATTTAAATCTAATTCCTCTACCCTCTATTTCTTCATAATCTTTAACATCTTCGTTATTAACTTTACTATTCTTTAATTTCATTATTGATTTTGCTATAGGATGATTAGAAAACGATTCACCCTTCACTAATATATCTATAACCTCTTCAACAGTATAATTTTTATCTAATACCTTTATATCAGTAACAACAAATGAACCATTAGTAAGTGTTCCAGTTTTATCAAATATAATATTTTTAACATTACTTAAATTATCTAAATAATTACTTCCCTTAATCAATATACCTTTTCTACTAGCAACCCCAATCGCTGTAAAATAAGAAAGAGGTACTGATATTGCTATAGCACAAGGACAAGAAATTACTAAAAAAGTTAAACTTCTATATAATGCATCATTTACACTAACATTAAATATTGTTGGTAATATAACTGATACCATAAACGCAAGAAATAAAACTACTGGTGTATATATCTTACTTACCTTTGATACAACAGTTTCTGTTTTTGATTTTTTTTCAGTGGCACTCTCTAATAATTCTAACACTTTAGAAACAGTAGATTCAGAAAACTCCTTTGTTGCTCTAATCTCAATAACATTTTCTAAATTAATCGAAGAAGATAAAACACTATCACCCTTTTTCACAACCAATGCATCACTTTCACCAGTTAAAGATGAAGTATCCAATCTAGTAACACCTTTTATAACTACACCATCAACAGGTACTGCCTCCCCTTTTTTAACTATTAAAATATCATTTACTAAAACTTTTGAAACATCATCTTGAATTACATTATTACCTCTTTTAATATTTGCATATGGACTCTTTAAATTCATTAGATTCTTAATTGATTTCCTTGAATTATTTACTGCTTTTTCTTCTAATATCTTACCTATAGTATATAATGTAATAACCATAACACCTTCCATTACATCACCTATTATAAAAGCCCCAATACAAGATATCGTTAATAAAGCATTTTCATTAATTGTCTTACTCTTAAACAATAACTTAACTGCATTTAGAGTAGTTCTATAAAGCAGTAAAACATAAGATATTAAATAAAGAATTAACTTTGTAGTATTTGATACCTTAAGGAAATAAGCAAAAATACTTATTAAAACTCCTAATAACAATATAATAATATTAAATTCTTTTTTATTATCCATAACCTCTTCAGATACACTCACATCTGGTTCAACATTTTGAATTAAATCATTAATCTCATCCAAACTAAAATTTTTATCTGATTCATAAGAAAGCGTTAATGTATTAAAGTTCACACGCACATTATTAAAATTCTTATTTTTATCCAAAAACTCCTCTATTTCTCTTGCACAATTAGCACAATCCAAATTATTTATATTATACTTATATTTTTTCATAAACGCTCCTTATGTATAACATGTGAAAGCGCCACTTCAAATACCTCTTTTACATGTTCATCATCTAATGTATAGTATACCTCTTTACCACTTTTTCTACACTTAACAATATTATTCATCTTCAAAATATTTAACTGATGTGATATTGATGATTTAGTCATCCTTAATACATTTGCTATATCACAAACACACATTTCATTACTATCAAGTGCAAATAATATTTTCATCCTTGTAGGCACTCCCAATATCTTAAAAAAATTAGCAACCTCATCTAATACAGCCCTATCTGGCATTTTACTAATCGCATCATTAACAACATCCTCATGTATCACATTACAATCGCAACAAAATTCTTTATTCATATATCCTCCTATAATTGAATTTCTATTCAACTATTAACATTATAATTGAATACATACTCAATTGTCAATATATAAACAAATAACCATTATTCATTTTACGAATATTATATACTAGGTGATAATTATGCGTAACTTTTGCCCATTCTTTAGAGGTCCAATATTTCTTTTATGGTGTTTCTTTTTATTCATATTTGCCGTATTCTATCAAGCATTATTAACTGTTTTTATTACATCAAAAATAAATGCCATAATTCTATTTTTAGAAATATCGGCATTATTCTGTATTTCCTTCTTTGGCATTTTTAAATATTAAAACCTCCGTCTTATAAATTCTATCTATCATATTCTTACAATTTTTACAATTTTCTATTTCATTATTAGTAAAATGAATATCATTAGGTATAGAAATTAAAATATATAAAAGCAACTTTTCTTCTTTTAATAACGGATACTTACTTTCATAATAATTAAATAAATCATCAAAATCAAAATTAAGTGCATATCTCATATAAAAATTATATAAATCATATATTGGAATATTATGCACACTTTTATCCCAATTTATCAAATATAAATCTTTTCCCCTTACTACATGATTAATATCTGTATTATTATATAATAATACCACTCTTTTCTTTGCAATTGTTTTAACCAAATCATACCATTCATTTATACTACTCTTAGAATACTGCAAAGAACCCATTATTTTAGAAATATTTCTTGCTATCAAATACTCCGATGGGCTCATAAACACATGGGTTTCTATTACATTCATAAGATTATTATAATAATTAATAGTATACTCAATTCTTCCACTTATATTTTCAAAAATTTCCTTATATTCATTTATATCCATTTCCTTATAAAATGTAGTTTTATTATGAAGCATACTTAAAAGTGTCATCATATCAATTGCCTTTTGTTCAAGCGGACTATTCACTTCTCTTATATACTCATATACATTATATTTATTATTATTAAGTATTAACTTAGGATAATAATCAAAACCCCTAGAAGACAAATAATCATAAGTTTCCTTTATATTATGATTATTTTTTTCTTTTATCGCTACACTATTACCATTAACAGTGGCTATCAAGCATTTACCTTTTTTTATTAAATTACTACAACTACACTCACCAAATATTTCCTTTAATCTTTTCATTTCTTATATGTAGGTACTATAAGTTTATCTCCCATTTTAATTTCTTTTAATTCATTATAATAAGCTAATTCTTCCTTTGTAACATTATATTTTGCACATATTGAATCAACATTATCATCATTTCTTACTATATGAACATTATAAGTTACATATGTTTCATTATTTGGATCAAAAGTTTCAAATATCGGTTTAGATTTCTTTTCCTTAACTTCTACTGGTTTAATCTCCTCATCTACTTCCTTAAATAAATCTTCTATTTCATCTCTTTTATCCATTAAAGCACCCTCTATTTCATCTTCTCTATCTTCTTCTAATTTAATTTCACTTTTAACTTCCTCAATCTTTTCATCTTCACTTACCTCTTCTTTTCTAATAGGTATAACATTTTCCAATTCCTTTTCAGCAACCTTTAACCCATCCACTAAAACATCCACATGAAGTATAACTCTAGAATCTTCTATTTCATAATAAAAATCATCTATTTCAACTTTTGAATCCTTTGAATCATATCTATCATCCAAACTTATATTAAAAGGTATAGTAGCAGTATAGCTCTCTGTATCAATACTTATATCATTCTCCTTATATTCCAAATATAATTCAAAATCACCAGTTATCTCATTATCTCTATTACTATTAATTATTTTATCTAACGATATACTTGTTATTTCTTCTACATTTGTACTTAAATCAATAGTTTTTGTAAAAGGTATTATCTGTTTCATATTATTCCTCACTTTCACTAATTATTATGTATAAACATTACTTAATATGAATAAAAAAAACATTTTTACTACTAACATTATTAATTTAAGAGATATGTTTTTCTTTATTAAGTTTTTCATAATGACTTTTAGCTATTTCTATTTCACTGCAATCATAATTGTATTTAATCTCTTTACATTACATTTTTCTATCTTAAAATCACTTCTCTTGTAGTCATTTCTTAAGTTTTTACTTTTTTATTACTTATTTCAGTGTATCAAAAAAGATAGAATTTTAAATATCTACCCTCTTAAGTTAATAACATTGGTTTTAAGGTTTTTTATACTCTGTTAAAAATTTAATCGCATCAGAAAACGTTTCCACAGATACAAGTTGCATCTTATATCCATTTATCTTTTTTACTTCCTTCGCTTCTATATAATTTTCCTTTGGTACTAAAAATATATCCACATCATTCTCACCAGCACCAACTATCTTATATTTAATTCCACTAATTTCACCAACCGAGCCATCTTCACTTATAGTACCTGTACCAGCTATTTTTAACCCATTAGTCAAATCAAAATCAGTTAACTGATTATATATACTAAGTGCCATCATAAGTCCACCAGATGAACCAGATTCATTATCTTTAAACTTAAATGTTACATCACTCATATCATATTCATTATTTTTAAGGAGATAAATTAAAGTACTATTTTTTTTATTATTTTCCTTTACAACAGCATATTTCTCTTTTTCAGAATTCTTAACTTTTATACTTATCTTATCACCTACACTTTTAGAATTTACTATACTCGAATAATCTTCTAAACTACTTATTTCTCTACCATCTACTTCTAAAATAATATCACCTATAGATAAATCAGTATCAGAATCTAAATCAGTATAAACTACATATATACTTGTATTTTTAACTTTAATATCCCTATTCAAATAACTATTAGCAACATAATATGCATTATTTAAAGAATTATCAAGTAATAATTTATTTCTTAAAGCACCCCCATTACTATTTTCATTTTCACTATTAGGTATAGCATCCCAATTCTTATCAAAAATAGATGTCAAAAATGTAAAAACATTTCCTTTCATTTCAGACACATAAGTAAGATTAAAACTACCTTCGCTATTCTTTTTATCCTTAACAAATATTTTCTCATTTAAATTTATAAGACCACCTGGCGCATCTATATAATATGGAACAGGAATAACAAAAACAACAACAACAGTTAAAATAATAAGCATATATATATAATTATTTTTAATGAATTTCTTAAATTTTGAATATAATCTACTAAGCATAAGCACCTCCATATTATAAGTATATCAAAAAAGGAGAGAATATGAAAAAAATATTTATCAATCTAGTCATTTTATTAACAGTTTTAATTATAGGAATGGAAGTTTTAATAGAAAGCAAAAGCGTTTTAGAATCAGTAAACTTCTCCTTTAGTATATGGAAAAACAATATATTCCCATCACTATTCCCATTTTTTGTTATTGGTAACATTCTCATAAACTTAGGATTTCCATCACTTATTGGAGAACTTTTAAAAAACATAATGTACAAATTATTTAAAATAAATGGAACTGGATCATTCGTAATAATACTTAGTATTCTAAGTGGTTTCCCTAGTAGTGCAAAATATACAAAAGAACTACTATTAAAAGGAGAAATAAACGATGAAGAAGCAACTAAACTACTCACATTCACACACTTTTCAAATCCACTATTTATATTAGGCACACTTTCAATTATGTTTTTAAACAATAAAGAAATTGGTTTATCAATTCTTATATCTCATTACATAGGAAATTTATTTATTGGTTTATTATTCAGAAACTACTATATATCAAAAAAAGATACCACAAAAGTATCTATAAAAAATGCACTTATCAAAATGAATAATTCAAAAACAAATAAAAGTTTTGGCCAAATACTATCAGAATCAATAATAAATAGCATAAATACACTTCTTTTGATACTAGGAACAGTTACGATTTTCTTAGTATTAACAACTATTATAAATAATAACTTAACAATACCAAATTATTACAAAACTTTAATAAATGGAATATTCGAAATGACACAAGGACTAAAATACTTAAGTTTACTAAAAATACCAGTATATAAACAGGGTTTAATAGCAGTATTCTTACTATCATTTGGTGGACTTTCTGTTCATATGCAAGTATTAAGCATAATTAGTGATACGAAAATAAAGTATTTCCCATACTTTATTTCAAGAATACTACACGCTGCAATATCAACACTAATATTTTTCTTTTGGAAAGTTATATAACTAACCAAGTTTTAACACGTATGGACTACTACTTGTTCCTACACCACTTATTATTTGTCAAGAGAACAAATGTCTGTTTCCATATTAAAAAAATAACTAAATTGATTAGTTACTTTCTTTTGATAATACTTTTTTACCTTTATAAAATCCGCATTCATTGCATACACGATGTGGTCTTATTATTGCTCCACAATTAGAACATTTTGTAGTACCATTCTCTTCAATTTTATAATGAGTACGACGCATTCTTTTTCTAGTTTTACTTACTTTTCTAAATGGAACTGCCATTATCTCACTCCTCCTCGTTATTCAAATATTATATATTTGATTCATCTTCTCTTATTAATTTCCATCCTTCCCCACTAACTGGAGAATTATTGGCATCCTCACTTACAACTCTTAATGGGATTTCCAATACAATATTTTGCCATATAATTGAAATAATATCAATATTATTTTGAATAATTTTTACATATTCTTCATCTTCTTCATCCTCATTTGATAACTTTACCTCTGTTTTTATATCAAATGGATATATGACATCGTTTAATGTTATGCTACAAGGAAGAGTCATTTCTCCCTTAATTTCTAATGACATTTTATATGATGTATCAGTAATTCTCTTTATATCAGCACTAACCTCTACAGGACTTAACTTTCTTATATCAGTATTTTTATACAAAGCTTCATCCAACACAATCGTATTTTTATATAAAAATTCATTAGTAGATCTATTTTGCAATCTAGTTATATCTATAAACATAACAACCACCTAATAAATTATACTAGTTTTTATCTTTTTTTGCAACATTTTTGCCAATTTTCTTTACTTTATTATCACAAGAAAGTCCACCTTTTAATACTTTAAATTTAGGAACTCTTACATCATATTTATCAAAGTATTTAACATCACCCGTTATTACTCCATCATAAACCATATCAAGAAACATATCTGGATCAGTTATAATTTCTTTTATACCATTAATTTCAATTATTGTATCCAAAGTAACAACATCTTCTTCTGGTTCACAAATTTTGGGTATAGACATTTCTCTTATTTCCTCATATTCATCAAAAAACAATACTTTCTCGATAGCATAATTAGTAGTTAAAATAAGAGAAAGTATTACACCATCCTCAAAAAGAACTGCCTCCGTTAAAAATATTAAAGTATGTTCTAAATCAATTACCTTATCATAACGACTAATTTTTAATCTATCAATTGGCAATTTAACAATATATGTATATTGTTCCCCTAAATCCTTTCTTTCAATTACTACTTTACTCTCATCTTTCCTCTTTAAAACACATCTTTCTGTACCAATCATTTTTTCATTTACCTTCATAAAACACCCCATACCAAATTTGTATTTATTCTAACATATTTTTATTTTTTTAACAAATATTTTATTTTAATAATATTTATGATAATATATGATTGAGGTGTAGTAATATGAAAAGAATTGACAAAATCAACTATTATTTAGATATAGCAGAATCTGTGCTTGAAAGAAGTACATGTATAAGAAGATGTTTTGGTGCGGTTATAGTTAAAAACGATGAAATTATATCTACTGGATATAATGGTGCCCCAAGAGGAAGAAAAAACTGTTCTGATCTTGGATATTGTATGAGAGAAAAACTAAATATACCAAGAGGAGAAAGATATGAACTATGTAGAAGTGTTCATGGAGAAGAAAATGCTATAATAAGTGCATCTAGAAAAGATATGATAGGTAGTTCTCTATATTTAGTAGGTAAAAATTTTGATAACGATGAATATGTTAAAGACGCAAGACCATGTGCTATGTGTAAAAGAGTTATAATAAATTCTGGAATAGAAAAAATTTATATTAGAAATGATAAAGAAAAATATACGGAAATAAACGTTAATGATTTTATTACTAATGACGAATCATTAAAAGGTATACTTGGCTACTAATGAATGTAATAGGAATAATAGCGGAGTATAATCCATTTCATAATGGACATTTATATCAAATAAATAAGATTAAAGAATTATACAAAGATTGCATTATTATTGTCGTTTTAAATGGAAATTTTACCCAAAGAGGAGAAGTTTCTATCATTAACAAATGGAAGAAAACTGAAATATTATTAAATAATAGTGTTGATCTTGTTGTTGAATTACCAATTTTCTACGGAATAAATAATTCAAATATATTCGCACATGGGTCTATTGAAATACTAAATAATTTAGGTATAAATATATTAGCTTTCGGTAGTGAAATAAATGACATAAACATTATAAGAAATGCTTTACATAAAAAAAACACAAATGAATACAACAACCTTGTAAAAAAGTACTTAGATAAAGGAAATAACTATGCATTCTCTTCATTTAATGCATTAAATGACTTAACAGGTATAAAAATAAATACACCAAACAATATTTTAGCACTATCTTATTTAGAAGAAATTGTTAATAATAAATACAATATTAAACCATTAAACATAAAAAGAACAAATAACTATCATAGTAATAATTTAGAGAAAATAAGCAGTGCAAGTGCAATAAGAAATGGTATAAAAGAAAATAAAGATATATCTATTGCAGTTCCAAATATCACACTAAATTATTTAGATGATATAGTATTTATTGATGATTACTTCGATTTATTGAAATACAAAATATTCTACGAATAGGAGAATAATGCCTAATATCAATCCACAACATAAATCTATAAGTAAAGATTTCAATTTGTTATTTGGAGCAGGTTCGTTTTTCTGTTTACCTGCATATTTAGAGATGATAACACGTGGTTGATAGATTTTTATAGGGATAAACAACGACACTATTAT
>OHPO01001405.1_pt1 | contig 10842 bp, 8 predicted proteins | sample 1577741 | NCBI WGS metagenome assembly OHPO01 (sample SAMEA3879574, study PRJEB24766) | human gut metagenome | biome: human-associated habitat; feature: feces | place: USA | collected 1985/1987
ATTATTAGAAATTTTATATTAAAAATATTAGATGATTCATTTGAAGTAATAAGTGCTAATGATGGCAAAGAAGCTATTGATATATTAGATGATGAAAGAAAAAGAAATGATATTAAAGCAGTATTACTTGATTTAAATATGCCTAAAGTAGATGGATTTAAAGTATTAGAGTATTTTAAATTCAATAATTTATTTGATAAAATACCAGTATCAATAATAACAGGAATAGATAATAAAGAAACACTTGAAAAAGTTTTTGAATATCCTATTATAGATGTATTATCAAAACCATTTAATGAAGCAAATGTAAAAAGATTAGTTGAGAAAACAATTAATAAAGAAATGTAAAATAAAAGGCTTACAAATGTAAGTCTTTTATTCTTCTATAAAATTATATATTGTACTATCAAATAAATGATCAATTTTATCTTTTTCATCATTAGTATTTTGCAACTTTGATGTAGTAATTAAATAATAATCATGCAAAAGTAAATCTTTATCTAAATTATTAATAGGATCATCCCAAGTTAAATCTAAATGTAACCATTTATTATTTAAATGTACTAAATTCCATATATGATTTGAATTAGATATTCTTAAATTTTCTACCCCGATTTTATCTAAAAGCAAACTAGCTGCATCTGTATATCCATTACAAGTAGCAAGCCCGTTAAAAAATGGTCCAATTGCAGTTGATGAATCTGTAATCTCTTCTTTATTTTCATCATCTTTATTATATTTAGTATTATTTATTATGTAATCATGTATTTTCTTTATATTTTCTTCTTTTATTCCTATTCCTGAATCTTGTACAGTTAATATTATTGTACAAGTATTATTTCTATTTATACATTTAGCGCTTACTTCTATAAATCCTTCTTTTGTATATTTTATTGCGTTTGAAACTAAATTATTTATTATTTGTTTTATATGTGGTTTATCTCCTAGTAACTCATATGGCATATCTTCTGCTATATTTAATCTAAATTCAATAGGTTTATCTTCTAGTTTTACTTTATTTACTCTACATAAAGTTTCTAATTCATGTTTGAAGTTATAAGGTACTTCTATTATTTCTATTTTATCACTTTCTATTTTATTAATATCCATTATATTACCAACTATTTCAAGAAGTGTATTAGATGCGGATATAATATCATCTAAATCTTCTTTCATACTATCTGGACATATATTTCTTTCTTTTATATCAACGGATAAACCTACTATTGCATTAAGTGGTGTCCTTATTTCATGACTCATGCTACTTAAAAAATCACTTTTTGCTCTATTTGCTTTTTCTGCATTATTCTTAGCTATATTAAGTTCATTTATCATTTTCATATCTGGATTTTCTATTGTAAAATAAAGAACTAAGTTAATATAAGAGATAACAGCCGAGATGAGTATTAAGCTTGGATTAATTAATCTAATATACCCAATGATAAATGCAAACAATATTAATACATAAACGGGTGCATATTTTTTATTTAATAATCTTTTTATATTTAATAAAACACAAAATAAAGTTAGAAACATATATATACCACACATTATATATAAAACATTTACACTATTTCCATAAGCATACATAATATTATTTGAATTTTGTATTTCAAAAGGTAAAATTATAGAAAATTTAGAACAGTTAAAATAAAATAGCAATAATATTAATAACTAAACTAATATTAAATATAATTTTAAATAAATTATGAGTTTTTTTCTTTTCTGTACTTATATGAAAAATATATAAGAAAAATAGCCATGCCCATAAAATATATAAAGGAAAATCAATTCTATTTAAAATTTTTATTAAAGTAATTCCTGTTGGTTTGGTATAACCTAAATATATTATTATGGTATTAAGTAATGAATCAAGAAAATTAACAATTAATAAAAATGAAAATAGCTTTGTATCTAAAATATTTATTCTTTCTTTAGAAAAAAATATAATTAATAATAATGATGAGATAAATAAGGCACATATTGGGAAATATAAATTGCTCATTTTTAATCACTCCTATCTTTTTTTATTATATCAATGTTTTTTTTTAAGAACAAGATAAAAACTACTTAAAAAGTTATAAGTAGTTATTTCGTTTTTCTTTTTCCAAATAAATATGCATTATCTAAATTAGGACGAATATTGTTAAGATGTGCAAATACTTCTTCATTTGTAGCATATCTTCTATAAATTGTTGTTTTTTCCATTTCTTCATCAAAAGGAAATTCTTCTAATACTTGTTTTTTATATTCATCAAACTCTTTTTTAGCTGTTTCTCTATCATAAATTCCCTTAGTTTCAATTATTTTATATCTCATTGTTGCAAGTGCATCTCTTAATTTATTATTAGTTTCTTCTAAATCATCTGTTTTTTTAACATGAATTGGTTCACCGATACTATAGTTGCATATATTGTTCTTATAATCATATTCCATAACTATTGGTATAATAGGTCTACCACTACATTGTGCCATTTTAACATTTCCCCATTTAAATGGATATACTAATGAATTTTCACTTAAATTCCATGTTCTTTCTGGAAATGTTTTTATTGATTCTCCTTCATTTAATAATTTTAACATATGATCAAAAGGTGATAATTCAGTGTGTTTTGATGGTTCTTTAAATCTATTTGTCCATACAACACCCATTAATTCAAATAACATACCGGGGATTTTTCCTCTTATTTCATCACTTGCAAGTAAATAACTATGTTCCTTTATAATTTCTCCTGCTGTTGGAACATCATGCATGTTAGAATGATTAAAAGCATAAATAACAGGTCCATTTTCTAGTTCTTCTCTTAATAATTTTAAATTTTTTTCTGTATCTAATCTAGGTTCTAATTTATAATTTCTCATTTTTTCCATAACTTTTAAAAGTATTGGATGAATTATATTTCTAAATTTTATACCTAATAATGTTTCTCTTTTGTTTTTTAGATAAATAATTAATTCTTCTTTATTCATAATAAAAATCCCCTTTCTTTGATATGTATTATACATATTTTTATATATTTGTCAAAAAAACAAAAAAAAAAATAATCAAACGCAATCTTTTTATTTACACATCTTTGCTTACAAACAACTATTAAATATAATAGAAATATAAAAGGCCAAGCAACAAAATATGTAATTATTAATCTTAAAAAAATACTAAATAGAAAAGTAGCTCCTGGATTAAAGTATTTAAATAACGTAGATACAATTTCTAAAGTTAAACCACAAAAATTTGAAATTATTAGAAATATATAAACTCTATTTTAATCATTGTCAATTCTTTGCTTTGATAAATAAACTACACCTATCAAAACTAAATATATCAAACTACAAACACTAAATATAATACTACTTGTCATATTATCTACTCTTTTCTAATTGTTCTTGTCTGATTTTCTCATTGCATATCTTTTCTAATTTTCTATAATCAATTTTTCCAACTGGTGTTAGTGGAAATTCGTCTAATATTTCAATCTTATCTATGCAATATTTTTCAGTTAACTTCTTACTACACTCTTCTTTTATTGTTTCTACAATTTGGTTATCAGTTAAACTTGTATCTGGGCTTTTAACAACATTAACATATGGAACATGACCACTTCCATGTTTCAAATCGTCAACTCCTACCGCACATGATGCACAAACACAATCAAGAGCATCTACTACTTTTTCAATATCAGATGGTGATATTTTTATTCCATCATGTCTTATGATTAACCTTTTTTTACGACCTTTTAAGAAAAGTACTCCTCTTTCATCCATATAACCAATATCACCTGTATGAACCCATACAGTACCATCTGCATGTTTTTGCATAGTTTCTTTTGTCTCTTCTTCATTGTTATAATAACTACTCATCATAGTTGGACCAGTTATGCATATATTACCAATACTTCCATATGGAAGTTCATTGTTATCATCATCAAATATCGCAACAGACATTTTAGGAAAAGGAACACCAACACTATCTCTGACATCAATATTTGGTAAGTTTGTAACAGCAGCAGATCCAACTTCTGTTTGTCCATAGCCCTCTAGAACCCTATAATTTCCACCTCTATCTGCGACTAACTCATTTACTTCTTCCTTAATTTTTGTATTTAATTTATCACTCCCACTGCCCATAGACACCAAATGGCTAAAATCATGTTTTAATGCTTTTTCATTTTCTAAAAAATTAGTCCAATCAGCAGGTCCTGCCAAAACATGATTAATTTTGTATTTCATGACATGCTCTGCAAATTTATCCGGTTCGTAATTAGGAAGCATTATAATATCTAAACCAAGTGAAAGTGGCATGTGAGTAGAAACAATAAGGTTATATGCAAGAAATGGTGGTACTTGATTCATAAATCTTTCACCTACACGTTGTTTTATTCCAAGATTGTTATATTGAACTGCCATATTGTTAAATGTGTTATTAGTATGAACTACTCCCTTCGGTAATCCAGAAGTACCACTAGTATACAATATACATGCATCCGTATTACCATCTACAGTTTCTCTTATTACTTCATACTTAGGTTTTTCTTTACTAAAATCCTTCCACATTTGAAATTTAGAATTAATAACTTTCTTTGTTTTATCTGATAATTTATATAATTGTTTTACAAGTGGAGGTAGTGAATCAGATGGTGAGACAACAACAACTTTTTCCAAATTAGTTTTATCAATAATATTATTTACATTCTCTAAAAACAAATCACAACCAAACATCAGCTTAGAATTAACTCCATTTATTGCATTAACAAGTAAATCATCTTTCATTCTTAAATCAACCATATTTGCTATCGCACCTATTTTATTTAATGCATAGAATACAAACACATTTTCAGGCACATTAGGTATTGCAATAGTTACAATATCGCCTTTTTTAATATTATTTGCTCTTAGTGCCACCTCAGTTTTTGCTATATTATCAATTAAATCTTTATATGTATATTTCTTACCAAAATAATATAATGCCACATTATCCATATTATCTTTATTACTTGTTGACATAAAATCATAAGCACTCATATTAGGTACATTAACTTCAAATAACTTCTCATCATAAAACTGTAACCATGGTTTATCTATTTCTGGATAGCCGACTTTTGGTCCATAAACTTCTCCAACTGATATATCCCTTAAATATTTATTCCTTTCTGTTTTTTCTTCATCTGATAATTTATAAATTTTTTCCTTTAATTTAATTAAATCTTCTTTTTTCATATTCTCGCTCCTTCTATTGCAATTTTAACACACTTCACAATAAACTCAAAGTTAATTTATTTTAAAAACTTAACTAACTCTGCATACGCATCAGTATTCCAAATATAACATCTTTCTTCATCCGGATAATTTCCCATTGTTTTATCATATCCATCAGGTATAAAGATAAAATCCCAACTCCAACCATATATTCCAGATTTTTCTGTTGCAATTCTCCCTTTTGTTATTGATTTAAATACAACAGGATCTTTTCCGTATTCACAATATGCAAATGCCTCTATAAAACAAGCATTTCTATTATCAACGCCCTTGAGAAGTTTTAACAACCCATCCTCTCCAAGTTTTTCATCAACATAATGCGTATAAGGTCCAGGAAAACCGCCCAATGCTTCAACATATAAACCGGTATCATTCTTTAACACATCGCATTTCAATTTGTCACTCGCTTCTTTAGCAGAATACATAGCAACATCTTCTACATTATTCGCTTGAATTTCTGTTGTTTCCATTTTAATATTATCAACTTCAAACCCTAGTGGTTCTAATATACTTCTAGCACACATAATTTTATACCAATTGCCAGTCACATAAGTTATTTTTTTCATAAAAGCACTCCTTGTTTAAATTATCATATATTAAATAATATCATAAATTTCACTTACAAATAATAAATTTACTAAAAAAATTGATAGTTTTTCTATCAATCTTTATTCAGGTTTATTACATTCCGTACAATCATTTATTTCTATTTTTGATATCATAGACACTAGTTTTTCTTTTAGATTTTGCTTTCTCTCTTCCGTCCAATAATCCTTCGGATCATCATATCCAAGCGTATCATATGAAGTTTCATCATCAAATCCAACTATATTTCCATTATTTATTGCTATAACAGCTGGAACATATATTCTTTTATTACCTTCATCATCATATCTTAAATGTTCTTTTAAAATATCAACTATTTCTAAATATTCCTTAGTATTATCTTTTCTTTCATTAAGAATATTTAAATAATATATTTTTTCAATATTATTTTCTTTTGCTATATCATTTAACATAGGTACATAGGCCATACACCACGGACATTCTTTAAATCCAAGATAAACAAGTCCTTTTCCATGTTTTAATATATTTATTATTTCATTATTTGTTTTATAGACAAATATATTATCTTTATCTATACTAGAATATTCTTTACTAAATTTTTCACTATCTGTTAATGCTTGACATGAATACTTTAAACCGTAAGTTCCAAGTGTAATAGTTTTATCCCCATCAACAGTATTACACTTTATTACTTTATAGAAAAGTCCAACATATTCAGTAGAACCACCATCTTTATATGTATTAGTTTTTATCATAAATACTGGTCTTTTTATAGTTCTAATACATATAAAATCAATGCAAAATATTATTACCCATATTGATATTACTAAAATTAAGATTCTTAAAAACTTCTTCATAATTACCTCACTTTTTAATTTTATAATCATCTTCTAAAGAAAATTCTACATTTTCTTCAATCCATTCTTTTCTCGGTTCAACCGCATCTCCCATAAGAACACTAACTCTTTTTTCTGCTAATGCTGCATCAGTTATATTTACCTTTATTAAACTTCTCTTATCAGGATCCATTGTAGTATCCCATAACTGATCAGGGTTCATTTCACCAAGTCCTTTATACCTTTGTATATTAGTATAACCATTTTTTTCTTTTAAATCATCATTTGTCCAAACATACTCAAATTTACCTTTTGGATAATCTAATTTATACAAAGGAGGCATTGCAATATACAACCTACCATTTTCTATCAACGGTCTCATATATCTATAAAAGAATGTTAATAAAAGAACTTGAATATGAGCACCATCATCATCAGCATCGGTCATTATAATTACTTTATCATAATTACAATATTTTATATCAAAATCATTTCCAACCCCCGCACCAATTGTATATATCATAGTATTTATTTCTTCATTTTTAAATATATCTTCCAATTTTGCTTTTTCCGTATTTATTACTTTACCACGAAGAGGCAATATGGCTTGGAATTTTCTATCACGACCTTGCTTTGCACTTCCACCAGCACTATCTCCCTCTACTAAAAATAATTCATTCTTCTTAGGATTCTTCGTTTGAGCAGGTGTTAACTTACCACTCAATACTTTTTCCTTCTTAGTTCCACTTGCCTTTCTCGCATCTTCCCTTGCTTTTCTTGCTGCTTCTCTTGCACTCTTCCCCTTTAATGCTTTATTTATTATATTAACAGCTATTTCTTTATTCTCTTCTAAATAAAACTCCAACTTTTCAGTAACAATACTTTCAACTATAGTTCTTGCTATAGGAGTACCAAGTTTACCCTTAGTTTGACCTTCAAATTGCAATAAATCTTCTGGTATTTTCAAAGATATTACCGCAGTTAATCCCTCTCTTACATCAGATCCTTCAAACGACTTATCCTTCTGCTTTAAATAATTATTAGTTTTCGCATAATCATTAAATACCCTTGTCAAAGCAGTTTTAAATCCAACCTCATGAGATCCACCATCTATTGTCTTAACATTATTAACAAACGAAATAATATTTTCAGAATAAGTATCAGTATATTGCATTGCAATATCCACTTCTATTCTATCCTTCACACCCTCAAAACTTATTACCTTATGTAAAGTTTTCTTATCTTCATTTATATACTCAACAAATGATTCAATCCCATTATCATAATGAAACTTATCCTGCTTTTTATCCTCTTCATCAATTACTTCCACAGTAAGTCCCTTAAGCAAAAACGCACTTTCCTGCATTCTCTCACAAATAGTAGTATAACTAAAAGTAGTACTAGAAAATATTTCATTATCAGGCATAAATCTAACAGTTGTACCAGTTCTATTAGTATTTCCAATTTTCTTTAAAGGAACACTAACATGTCCACCATTTTCAAACCTTATATAATACTCCCCACCATCTCTTTTTATAGTTACCTCCATCCATTTACTAAGTGCATTAACAACAGAAGCACCTACTCCATGAAGTCCACCAGAAACCTTATATCCACCTTCAGTAAACTTACCACCGGCATGCAAAATAGTATATATAACTTGAGGAGTAGATACACCACTCTCATGCATTCCAACAGGAACACCTCTACCCTCATCACTAACACTAACAGAACCATCACTATGAATAATTATTTTAATATAATTGCCATAACCATTTATAACCTCATCCATGCTATTATCAACTATTTCCCACACAAGATGATGCAAACCCCTCTTATCTGTTGATCCAATATACATTCCAGGCCTCTTCCTAACGGCTTCCAAGCCCTCCAAAATTTTTATTGAACTCTCATCATACTTAACTGCCATAACTATTCTCCTATTCATAATACACTTATATTTTAACCTAAAAACCACTTTTATTCAATATCAGAAAAAAAATTCATTATTAAAGTGATTAATTTTCGCAAACGTCAGTTACATTAGATGGATATATTAATTCTTCAAGATTACTATCAAATGCGTTACAATCAATAGTTAGTGGTGTAGTTGGAAATGTTATTGTTGAGTTTGTTAATTTATTACGACAAAATACAAGTTTTCCTATACTTGTAACTGTATCAGGTATTTCTACACTTGTTATCCCTAAACCGTAGTTAATTGTAAAAACTTTAACAACATCATATTTATTTTCACAAATATATAATTGTTTTACTTTATATTCTACGTTATTAGAACTTACTCCTGTTGTAAATGCATATTCAGATATTCCTACAACTGTTTTTCCGTTTATTTTCTCTGGTATTATTACATCGGTTCCTCCTTCTATACTATATCCTAATCCTATCTATGGTTCTATTATATCATTTATATCTACCTTTATCACTTGAAAGAACTTACAAAAGAAAAAAGGGTTTAACCCTTTTAACTACATTATAAGTGATGCAACTGTTAATATTACTATATTTGCAAGTGCAATTACAGCAACAACTTTAAATGCCCATTTAAACCATGTAGAATAGTCTACTTTAGCAAGAGCAAGTCCACCCATAATAGCACCACAAGTTGGAGATATTAAATTAACAAGTCCATTTGCAGAAACAATTGTCATAACAGCAACTTCTGTACTATAACCTAAGTTTGCAGCAAGTGGTGTGATTATTGGTGTTGATAATGTTGCAATTCCAGATGATGATGGTACCAATATAGATAATACTATATGTAATAAATAATTAAGTGGTACGAATGCAATTTCTGGTAATTTTGCTAACATATCAGTTGCATTATAAATTATATAATTATCTAGATGTGTTTGTGCCATAAGTACACTAGCACCTCTTGCAACAGCTATTACAAGAATAACACCTATCATATCATCAGCACCATCTACATATGTATCAACGAATTCTTTTTCACTATATCCGTTTACAATAGTAATAACTATTGACATAAGTAAGAACCAAAGTGCTGCTTCATAGAACCACCAATTTCCTAATGATGAACCAGTAAGCCATCCTGTAAATCCATCAAAGAATGTAATTCCAAATTCATTCCATGGTACAAATCCAATAACCATTACTAAGAATGTTAATGCAAATAACCATAAAGTAACTTTTTGTTTTGTTGATAAAACTGCTTTTTCTGAAGATGCTTCAACAAATTTACCAAACCTTTTTTCTGCTTGTTGTTGCTCTCTTAATGATAAGATTGTTGAACCCTTATCCTTCTTTACCTTTTTAGCATATGCAAGTACGAACAATGTTGATATAGCATATGTTGTAAGCCATAATACAACTGCTATTAGTAAAACTATTCCTTGACTAGCTGCTACACCATCTGGCAATGCTGATAATGCAACACCTGTTGCAAATGGGTTAATGGTTGATCCAAGAACACCAGAACCAGCACCTAATAATATAACTGCTGATCCAACTAATGGATCCATACCTGCTGCAAACATTGTTGCTGCAAGAAGTACATAGAATCCAACAGTTTCTTCTAACATACCATATGTTGTTCCACATATTGAGAATATAAACATCAATATCGGAATTAACCATAATTCCTTTCCTTTTAGTTTTTGAACTAATACTTTAATTCCTGTTTCAAGTGCTTTAGTTTTATCGATTATTTTTAATAAACCACCAAGCATCATGATAAATATTGCAACATCGACAGCATCCTCAAAACCAAGTATTGGTGCCATTAATACTTGCGATAAAGTAGCACCTACTGTACCACTACCATTTACTATATCTTCACCCACGAATTTAGCAGCAGGTAGTACATGTGATAGTATAGCCAGTAAAACTATTAAAATCATTATTATTGAGTAAGCCGATAACATTGCTTTACTCTTCTTTTTTGTCATGTTTTTTTACCTCACTTCCTTATTTTTTGCTATGTCTAAAATTATGGCTTATATTTTAAACATAAATCTATGTTATAGATTATTAAATAATCTTATAACCAATATTATTTCATTGTTGCATAAACAACCGCTTTTATTGTATGCAATCTATTTTCTGCCTCATCAAATACCTTTGATTTTTCTGATAAAAATACTTCATCTGTTACTTCCATTTCTTTTAATCCAAATTTCTCATATATTTCTTTTCCTATTGT
>OHPO01001411.1_pt1 | contig 10804 bp, 10 predicted proteins | sample 1577741 | NCBI WGS metagenome assembly OHPO01 (sample SAMEA3879574, study PRJEB24766) | human gut metagenome | biome: human-associated habitat; feature: feces | place: USA | collected 1985/1987
TTTACTTATCCATCGCACACGACAAAGGGCTGTGTGCCCTTGTCAAGCGATGTAATTAAAAATGCATATAAAAATAGTAGCGATTACATATACAAAAGTTATGCCCACCATTGCCCAATCTGCCATAGTATCCTCCTATCATTTAAATAGTTCCCATCTAATAAGATGAATAGTACAACACGAATTATCGGTGTTTTGAAAAGCAGAGAATATTTTGTATTCTGTTCACAAAACGCTCTTTCAACAAAATTCCGATATAAAAGCACAACTCGAAATAATAAGCTTCTGTAATAGCATGTTAAGATGCGGCGCATTATGACAGGTCTTGTCATAATAAACTTTGTTATACAAATTAATAAAATACTTTTGTGTTGAATGTGCCACTTTCCACCTGCAAGCCCCGGCAGCTTTCCGCTACAATGGCCTTGTACTTAAGGTCATTAGGCATTGAGGACGGAGCAGAGCAGGCACGGGCGAGAAAGGAGGTCAACCCCCTTCTTCGTTCTGACTAAGACTTGAAGTATGTAAAAAACTGGACATCAAGAAGAACGTAATTGCCTTTCGGGGCGGTTGCGTTCTTTTTTATTGTCCCAAAACACGAAAGGAGCCGTTACCATGAGTGACAGCAACAACATGTGGCCGTTTCAGGAGATCAGCGCGGAGGAAGGTCTTGACATCAACGAGATCTTCGGCACCGGCACATCCAACGGCGCAGCAGCACCCGAAGCCAACCCATTCCAAGTACCCCAGCAGGCCGTCCCCGCACCGGAGACAACAACGCCCCACGTGGAGCAGCCGCCTACGTCCCCCGCAGCGCCTCAAGCGGAGCAGACCCCTGCGCCGCAGCCGGCGGCAGTGACCATTCCTCCCGCAACAATCCCAGCCGCAGAGCCTGTACCCAGCAATCCGCTGGAAGCAGCTTTCGAGGCAAAGATCGTGGAGAACGCCAAAGCCAGCCTTTTTGAAAAGAAGCCTGTCTTTTGCCATAAGAGCGCAAAGGAGGTCATTGAAGATCCTACCATGACATTCGAGGAGCTTCGCATCCGTAAGTCAGAGGATTTCCTTGACTTGGAGGAGGGCAAAAATGTGTCATGGTCGGTGGAGTATGGCACTATCCGCAAGGACGTCAAAGACCCCAAGGGAACGACCATCATCTCCATGAAGGAATCTATCGAACGTTCCCGTGAGTTCCTGGACGCGCTCAAAAAGGCCAAGGACAAGAATCCGGACTGCATCGTGCGTCCCAAGGTGACCATGAAGAATAAAGGCACTGCCGCCTACAAGGGAACGTTTCCCACCGTAGAGGCCGCCCGTAATTCGGATAAGGTCATCTGCCTGATCCCCGGCAATGACGGTCACATCTATGAGATGCATAAGACCGAGCAGGGTGAATTTATCGCCCCAAAACACAAGATCATTGATTTTCAGGCGGTTGCGGCCGGGTTTACCCCGGCCCTGCCCCTGATCCCGCTGTCGCTGATGCGCCAGATCATCGCGTTCTTCCGATCCTTCATGGCAGAGCATGGACAGGAGTATGAGGCGCTGGTGCTGATCTATTGGGACAAGTGGAAGGAGGAATACCTCGCCTACGTCCCCAAGCAGAACGTCAGCAAAGCGGGCATCCACGCCAGTTTGCAGGAAAACCCTTACGATGATGAAAGCCGCTATATCCACTATGCCGACATTCATTCCCACAATAGCATGGAGGCGTTTTTCTCCTCTATTGATGACGCGGATGAACGCGGGACCGGTATCTACATGGTGCTGGGCCATCTGGATCATTTCTATCCGGAGATCGCGGCGCGCATCTGCTGCGGCGGGTCTTTCGTGGACATCGACCCCGGTACGGTGGTAGAGGGGCTTGAGGAACCCTTTCCGCCTGAATGGTGTACTGAAGTAAGCCACGGAAAGGCGCCGGTCTCAAGGGTCTCGCCTCGCAAAGCGGAGAAAACGGGTATTTGGGGCTGGAAGGCATTGGATCTTCTGCTGGGGGATCTGAAATGAAGCTGCCTACAAATACACCGGTGAAAATCGTCATGCTGGGCGCAGGCGGAACAGGCGGACATATCGCGCCGCATATCTATCGGCTCCTGTACGCGCTGGATCGGCCCAGCCGCTTTATCATCTGTGACGGCGATAAGGTGGAGTTCAAAAACCTCGTGCGTCAGAACTTTTCTCCCGCTGATCTGGGTGAAAACAAAGCAAAGATCCTGGCAGAGCGATACGCCGCCGTGTTCGGTATGGAAGCGGAATACCTGCCCGCCTTCGTGGAGGATCTGGATACGCTCACCACACTCATTCACGCAGATGGCTGGGCAGGCGAGTACAGTCGCTACCCCACGGTACGCGAACAGGTCATACTTATCGGCGCCGTAGATAACGACAAGTCCCGTCAGCTTTGCCACAAGGCATTCCTGAAAGCGGAAAACCTTATCTATATCGACAGCGGCAACGGTGAGTTTTCCGGTCAGGTGGTATGCGGTGTCCGCAGGAATGGCCGTACCGTCCGAAAGCCGGTGGGCGGCGTATTCCCAGAGCTACTGAAGGCGCAGGATCGGTTCCCTTCGGAGCTTTCCTGTGCAGAAGCATCTCTGGCAGACCCGCAGAGCATGGCCGCCAATATTACCGCCGCTACGATCGTGGTGGATATGGTCTACAATATCCTCGTCAACGGAGAATGCAGCGTACGGCAAACGGACTTTTCTACCAAGACCGTCCGCATGAGCACCACATTAGAGAAGAATAGGAGTGCAGCATGAAAGCTACTGTAGATGCCGGCGCATTTTTCAAGGCGCTGAACCGCGTAATTCCACTCTTGAAGGTCAGTGCGATCCCCGCACTGAGCGAAGCAAGTATTCAATTTCGTGACGGCGTATGTACCATCACCGCCACAGATCTGGAGCTATGGGTACAGACGGAGATTCCGGCAGAGGGGGACGACTTTGGCGTTGTCCTCTCCGGCACAAAGTCCATTGCGAAGGCAGGGAAGTTCTTCCGTGGCCCGCTGACATTTTCCTGCGCGGACGCGGCAGTTTCATCCCCGCAGATCGCCATGGCCTGTGCCGACAAAAGCGCGGAGTTTACCGGATACCCGCTGAAGGATTATCCGGAGCTGCCGCGGTTTACCTGTGAGCAGGCATATAACGCCAACGCGGCACTGCTTCTCGCCAGCATTGGCCGCATCAAGTATGCAGCCCAGCGGCGGAGCGACAGCCGCCCCGTAATGAGCGGTGTGCGCTTCTACCGGCAGCAGCTCTACTGTGTGGATGGCCAGCGTCTGGCCGTCTGTGCAAACGATGCCATGACCGTGGATAAGACCTTCGTTGTCCCCGCGGACGCCATGTGGATCTTGAAAGCCTTTGGCGATCAAAACGTGTCCGTTCAGGTGGGCGTCCGGTATGTCCGTTTCGCGGCGGAGGGGCTTTGCGCCTATGTCCGCCGTTTGGAAACCTGCGACACACTGACGCCGGAGGCCGCCATCCCCCGCAGCGAACGGGAGAGTTATGTGGTTGACCGCAAAGAATTTCTGCAAAGGCTGACCTATCTGAAGGAATGTGCTTCCCCTGCGAAAACCACACCTGTTGTCTATTTTGAAAACGGGTGTCTGTCACTGCAAACACCATCCGCACGGTATCGGGCTGCAATCGAACTGCCCGTCCGCAGCGAGGTCGCGTTTGCCTTTAACCTCTCCTATATGTGGGACGCCTTACAGCAGTTTTCTGGTCATGAGAAGGTACGCCTGCATGTACTCAGCCCTGTTTCGCCTGTCACCATCACCGCAGAGGGTACAGATGATGTGGCACTGGTACTGCCCGTCAGATACCGTGCCGCCGCATGAACAAATAATGAAAGGAATCGACGAATATGAAAACCATTTATATCCCCAAGGGTGAAACTGTCCACTATGAAAGCCTGTCCACGGATCATCTCATCGTAGAGGGTACGTTGGAAGTGACCTATGGCGTAGTCGCAAAGCAGATCGACGGCGATGGCGTGATCCACGCCGGAACCGTGGAGGCGGACATCATCCGTATCCGCTGCATTGAGACAGCCCGCACCGTATGCCGCCGGCTTATCGCCAAGGTAGTGGAGTCCTCCGAGGTGTTCGCCTCCGAAAGTGCGGTGGTGAGCTGCTTCTGCTCCGCGGCGTATGTGGAGACCGGCCGCCTGACCGTTACCATCAGTGAGATCGACGAGGTGAAGGCCAAGCAGATCATCAACCTGCCCACCCGCCAGCGCACCCTCCTGGGAACACTGCTGGCGTCCATGTGGCGTGCTTTCTGGCTGTCCCTGTTCGCGTATCCTGTCCACACCAACGCGGTGGACGCATCGTATCGCCCCGATACGACGGATACCGAAGATGCACCTCCCATAAAGGAGAGCAAGACCGTGGAAGCCGTCAAAGAGCCCTTCGATGAAGAACTCTCCCGCTTTGTCAATATGTTCAAGCTGGCACGGGAGAGCGGCTACACGCTGAAGCTCGTCCCCGGTACGCCGGAGGAAAACGCGCCCGTATTTGACTTTGCGGCAGAAGCCTTTGCGTCTCAAAAGGCCGCATGAACCACTACCCATACACCGTCACAAATATAGCGACGGGAGAAAGGCAAGGAACGCATCTGTTCCTTGCCTTTCCTGCAAATTATGCAGATGGCGAGGTGACATACCGTGAGTGAAGATTTACAGAGCCAACGCTACTATGTGCTGGAACGGATCGGCGAGCTGCGTGAACAGATCCCGCAAGCGATGCAGGCCATGGTGGTATTCCGCGCTCGTATTGAAAAGTACCGGCAAACGGATCTATCCGCCGCCCATGATACCTACGACGCACTCCGCCGCGTCCGTGACGATCTGACACAGGCTTTGGCTGACGCGCAGCCTCTGTTGATGGAATTGGAGAGCTACGCTTTGGCGGCCATGGCCGGGCAGCTGCTGCGGGGATTTAAGGGCTTCGACCTGATGAGCACTGGCTACCGCCCGGTATATGATGCGGTCTGCCGGTTCGCACAGCAGCTCCCGGAGAAAAACACTGTCAACGCGGTCACCATCGGGCGACTCATGAACAACGTGAAGCTGGGGTACTATCCCACCGATCCGGATAACATTGCGCTGATGCTGCAAGGCATCTCCTTTCCGGAGGGGATGACCACCAACGTCTTTGACCCCTGCTGCGGCTGCGGAAAGGCACTGCGGCAGATCGCCCAGGGTAACAACTGCTATGCCTATGGGGTGGAGCTGGATGAAAGCCGTGCGGAGGAGGCGCAGACCCGTCTGCACCGTGTAGGCTTCGGCAGCTTCTTCCATAGCGACATCAGCCGTGAGGCGTTCCACCTGCTGTTCCTGAACCCGCCGTACCTCTCCGTTCTCAACGAGAGCGGCAGCAAGGCGCGGCACGAAAAGCGGTTTCTCATCGAGAGCATTCCCCATCTGCTGTACGGCGGTCTGCTGCTGTATGTGATCCCTTACTACCGTCTGACGTCGGATATTTGCCGTATCCTCTGCGATAATTTTGAGAATATCACCGTCTGGCGTTTTACAGACGGAGAGTTCAAAAAGTTCAAGCAGGTGGTGGTCATGGGCATACGAAAACGCCGTGAGACAACGCCGCAGGACACTGAATGGCTGGAGCAGTATGCCGCTTATCCTGACCGGATACCGGTGCTGACCGAGTTGAGCAGCCCGCGCTATGCGTTGCCTGCCAACGAAACCGAGGTCAGGGTATTCAAGGGCGAACGGTTCAACCAGAAGGAACTGGAGCAGCAGCTGCGCCGGTGTGACAGCTTTCAGCAGCTCATGGCCCGCAGTCAACTGGACAGCGGCGTCAAACACCCGCTGCTGCCGTTGTCCATCAGCCAGATCGGACTGATCGGCGGTTCCGGCATGATAAACGGGCTGATCCAATGTGACTCGCCCCATATCATCAAGGGCCGCATCGTCAAGGTGATCCGCAGAGAAACCGACGAGAGATTCGCTGCCAACGGTAAGCATATCGGCAGCGAGGTCAAAGAAACCATTACCAACAAAATGATCTTCAACGTCCTGACGCCCCACGGCTTCAAGGCGCTGACATGAGGAGGACTGATTATGAGCAGAACAACAACATTAGCCATCGTTCATCCTGTGGATAAATTACAGGGGAGTGATGACGCGGTACGCACACAGGTCTGGGCGGAAACGACACAGCTGCTTACCCCCATGCTGGGGAAGCTGTACGCCCGCTTTGAGCCGGCGCAAAAGGCATGGCGTCAAGCCACCTACACGCCGCTTGGCGTAGTGCGGGGACGCACAGATCCGGCACTGTTTCTGTACTTCTTCTCCTACGGCAAAACTATGCAGAAGGAGGCGATGGAGTTCCATCTCTCCGGCCTTATGAACAGTCTGGCTGTCGATCAGAAAGTGGACAATGGCAATATACACAGCCTTGTGATGAGTCCCAGGGAAAACAGCGAGGAAGCTGCGGTCGCACACGCCGCGTGGCATGTAGGCATGACTTGCGGAGATATTCTTCCTGACTCCGGTATTTACTTTGCCGCGGTCAAGCAGGCCACCATCTCAGACAAGCTGGCCGAGGACATTGCAAAAAACATGGAGCAATACGCCATTTCCCTGGTGCGCCTCTATGCGGAGGAGGCGGAGGATAAATGACCGATTCATCGATCCGCTTTGTCCCGGAGATGTTCTTCCAAAGGGCTATCGCCGCCCCGGAGGTCTATCCCATCTTTGAGGAGCAGGAGTTCAGTCCTTATCTGAAAGAGCAGGTGTTTGACAAGCTCTCCGAGAACGGGACTTTCAATCTGGAGCAGTTGGATCTTACCGCTTTCGAGATGAGGCACGTCCTTCCGACCAATATGCCGAAAGCAGTGGCGCAGGTACATGCCAACTGGGCGGAAGGTTTCAACGCCAAGGTCAAAAAGATTGCCGCAGCGTCGAAATGCGCACGCACGTTTTTCTGAGGTGGCCTATGTACGATCATGAATATGAATGGCAGATCTTGGGCTTTCTGCGGATGCTGAAATATATTTGGCAGAGAAATAAAAGTATTCTCGCCGACCTTGTGCGTGATTATCGTTGTGGCGAGATCGACACCGAGGACATATTTGAGTTATCCGTGATGCTCCTTGCGGAGTACATTTGCGTGGACTATCTGCCTGAAGACGATCCAAACAATTTCTACGGGGAGGAATATACCTGTTACCTTCTGATGGAGTCGGAGCTGGATGATTTTTTGACGCTTATCGCGCAGATAGAGGATCTTCGCTTCAGAACAACCGAATGTACCGGGAAGAATAAGCTTCGTGACGCGGTGGAGATGTTTATGGGGAATGTGCTGTACGATTTCAAAATCGTGCCGTGCGAGGCTGGGTGTGTGATCTATCTTTGGCCGCCGCCTGACTACTATGACCCCATTGAGTTCGCCAATTCCATCATTGACCTGATGACCTACATTGGCGCGGAGACCGACCGTATGAAAGCAGAGCTGGCAGCGGTGAGCGCTGCGGAGCAGGAAATGGAGGTGGCTGCGTGACCATGGAAACAGCCGTAAACAGAGATTACAGCGGCGAGATCCTTTTGCGCGTCTCGCCCGAAAGCGGCAGATTTATCGTAGAGGAACGCAAGAAAAACGGCGTGGTCAGCTACAAGGAAATATCGCCGCTGGACTTTTACAACACCATCTATGGCAGCTTTGACCGGGAATACTTCCTGCGGAGCGGATTGCTGCCGCCAAATTGCCTTCAGGTCAGTTTCTGCGGAGAGGACAAATACTTTGTGCTCTGGAATCCGGAACTTCGGGCCGACATCTTCTATGGCGATACCGAGTATCTGGATTTTCCTATCCCGCGTATGGTGTTCGGCATACGAACCCTACGGGATGGCCGTGCGGTAGATTGTTCTATGGGCGTTGTGGCAGATGAGCCGCCAACGGGGGATACGAAAATGTATCACTATCCCTTCTCCAATGTTTATGACGATCTGCGTGTCTGCGTGGGCAACAATGTGCTGCCGCATTTCAAGAGTCAGATGCAGTTGTCGAAGTTCCCACGCTTTCTGCTGGGCATTCCCAACAACGACGATTTTTTCAAGGAAAGCCATAACAGGCTTCACATGTCTCACAGGGAACTGCTGGAGCACCTGAAGGACAAGGAACCCGCCTACTATTACACGGATGTACTGGTAGAAAGCGGCAAAACACTTTCTGATTTCATCAATGGGAGGTAGCAAATGAACGATCCCAGAGAATTGTTGTCACGGCTGGCCGCGCCCTTTGCGGCGGAGGATCTGGAATGGCGGCTGCAAATCGCCTATGAGGATCGGATGCAGGGCATCGCCGTACCCTATGTGACCAACCGTGCGATCCAGAACCGTCTGGACGACGTTATGGGCCCTGACCGCTGGCATAACGAGTTCAAGCCGTGGCACAGTACAGGCAAACGGGAGTCGCAGCTTTGCGGCATTTCCCTCTATTTCGAGGAGCGCGGCTGGATCACCAAATGGGACGGCGCCGAGGACTCGGATATCGAACCCATCAAGGGCGGATTATCTGACTCCATGAAGCGTGCCGCCAACCAGTGGGGCATTGGCCGTGTGCTCTACAGCATGGACACCGTTTGGGTCAATGTGGAGAAGAAGGGCAAGAGCTTCATCATCAAACCCACAGAGCGCGGTAAGCTGGACGCCCGGTATCTGGAGACGTTAAAAAGTCTCGGTCTGACGCCGGCGAAAGCCTGCGGCATCCAGTCCCTGCTGATTCCCGCCCTGCGTGCGGAGGAACAGACCCCTGCCCCCACAGCAAAGCCCACGGCGCAGAAAGACCCGCCAAAGCCGCAGGAGGACACGACCGTTGTTCCGTTTCCTGCCTGCGAGTACACCGTACTGGAGGCCAAGGCTGCGGGAACAACCGTGCAGCTTATTCTGGAAACCCCGGAGGGCAAACGCTGCTACGCATACGCCATGGGGAATCACCCGGAGCTGCAAAAGGGTGCGAAGCTATACCATGTGGAAAAACGCATGGTAAAAAAAGACAATGTGGTTTTCTATCTGCTGGACAGCTTTGAGGTCATTCAGCAGAAGGACGCCGCATGAGAAAGGAGAGCTTTTGATGGAAAAACTCAAATCTTTTCGGATCACGGCACTGCACATGGAGGGCTTCAAGTCCTACAGTCAGCCCACCGACCTGTCCTTCGGCGATCCCACCGTCATTACGGGCGGCAACGGACGCGGCAAGAGCAGCATTGCGGACGCCATTGCCTTTGCTGTTACCGGTCTGCCCTTCTTCGGAGAGCACCGCATTGACCGGCTCCACAGCGAGGATAATCCGGATCTGTTCATCCGCATGCGCTTTGTGGATGAAAACGGGACGCTCCATGAGCTGTCCCGCGCCCGTAAGAGCAACCGTATGACCATCACCTATGATGGCTGCGAGGTGCGGCAGGTGGATCTCACCGACCTTTTCGGAGAGCGGGACGTGTTCCCGTCTATTTTCAACCCGCTGTACTTTATCGAGGAGCTGGGCAACGATGGCAAGAACCTTCTCCAACGGTATCTGCCTGCGCTCACCAAGGAGGACATTCTGGCGCAGATGGCAGGCCCCGCCGTGGAAGCCCTGCGGGATGAGCCGCTGCTCTCGCCGGAGGTGGAGAGTCGGAAGCTGCGAGAGACCATTCGAGAACTGGAGAACAACATCCTGTACCTCACCGGGCAGCAGGACATGACCACCGCCCAGCAGCAGAACAGCAAAACCGCCCTGCGGGAGCTGCGGGAAAAGGAGGATGCCCTCCGGAACGAGGAACAGGCACTGAAAAGTAAGCAGTTTGCCGGCGTGGATATTGCCGCGCTGAACGATGAACTGGCAGACCTCAGTGCCCGTTATAGTGATTTGGCAAATCAACGACAAATACCTGCAGCTTCGGATGAATGCATCCTTGCATTGATGCAGGAGCTGACCGCTCGAAAAGCAGCGGTCTACACGCCTAAGTATGCGGAGGCCACCGCGCAGGTCAACGCCAGGATACGCCAGTTGGGCAGCCAATATCAGCAGGAAAAGGAGCAGTGCAGCCAGCTCAAGCCCGGCTATCAATGCCCCACCTGCCGCCGCGCCGTAACGGCGGACGAGTTGCCCACTATGCAGAATGCTTTTCGGACATCTATCAAGCAGATCGTGGAGGCAGGTCAGGCAGAGCGTGCCAAGCTGGAGGAGCTGCAGACCCTTGAGAAAAAAGCACGGGATACGTTCCTGCAATTTCAGAAGGACGATATTGCCAAATTGGAAGAAACCTTGCAGGAGGCAAAGGAAGCCGCTGAACCGGATGCAACCCGGCCCGAGGCACAGCAGCTTCAGGAGCGGATGCAGGCGCTGGCGGCAGAGCTGGAGTTCGGCGCGCTCTCTCAGGAGGAATATGACCGTATGTTTGCCTGCCGTGAGGAATTGCAGCAGGTTCGTGCGGACATCGCCGCCATTGAGAAAGCCACGCCCGCAGCCGGTGATCTGGACAGCCAATTGAAAGCGGCCCGTGCGGAGATCGAACAGTGTAAGCTGAAGCTGCAATATCTGGCGCAGTACATCAGCAAGCGGGCGGAGATGACCTTCTCTGCCTTGACAATGAACCGTGTGGAGATCTCGCTCTACGATGTGGTGAAATCCACCGGCGAGGTCAAGGACGCCTTCAAGTTCACCTATAACGGGCGGCGCTATGACTGGCTCTCCCTCTCGGAGAAGATCCGTGCGGGCATGGAGGTGTCGGAGCTGATGAAGCGGCTCACCGGCAGGAATTATCCGCAGTTCGTGGATAACATGGAGACTGTCCGCCAG
>OHPO01001412.1_pt1 | contig 10800 bp, 15 predicted proteins | sample 1577741 | NCBI WGS metagenome assembly OHPO01 (sample SAMEA3879574, study PRJEB24766) | human gut metagenome | biome: human-associated habitat; feature: feces | place: USA | collected 1985/1987
ACAAAGAAGGGACAGTATATCTATGCGGTCATTTTAGGTCTTCTGACCGGCGTATTCCGTATCTTTGGAAATTCGGCAGAGGGCGTTTCCTATGCCATCATCTTTACCAACCTTCTGGTTCCGCTCATTGAGCGTGTGACCGTGCCGGTTGGATTCGGAAGAGGAGGCAAGAAAAAAGCATGAACAAAATTATAAAAAATGCACTGATTCTTGCGGCGATCACGCTGATTGCCGGACTGCTTCTCGGGGCGGCACATCAGGTAACCTTAGAGCCGATCCAGAAACAGCAGGAAAAAGAAAAACAGGAATCCTGCCAGAACGTATTCCCTGAGGCAGCTTCCTTTGAAGAAGTAACGATGAGCGATGCAGAACAGGCAGAACTTACGGCAGCACTGATCGGCCACGGTTTTGAAGCACAGACGATTGACGAACTGCTGCTTGCAAAAGACGCATCCGGCGCAACGATCGGCCTGGTTGAGATCATCTCCACAACCGAAGGCTATGGCGGCGGCATGCAGTTCTCGATGGGAATTGCATCGGACGGAACGACAAAAGGAATCTCTTTCCTGTCACTTTCCGAGACGGCCGGCCTTGGTATGCGTGCCGACACAGACGATTTCAAGAATCAGTTCAAGGATAAAAACGTAGAAGCATTCTCCTACACAAAATCCGGCGCATCCGCGGATGATGAAATCGATGCGCTGAGCGGAGCAACTCTGACAACGAACGCTGTAACAAACGGTGTCAATGCAGGAATCTGCTGTTTTAACTACTGCAGTGAATCCGGTCTGCTTTCCGGAGAGGGAGGGAACTCATGAGAAAAGATACGCCGCTGGAACGGCTTTATAATGGTATCATAAAAGAAAACCCGACCTTCGTCATGATGCTGGGTATGTGTCCGACGCTTGCAGTCACCACTCAGGCGGTAAACGGGATAGGTATGGGACTTGCAACTACATTTGTTCTGCTGGGTTCAAATATAGTAATTTCACTGCTTAAAAAAGTAATTCCAAAGGCTGTAAAGCTTCCCTGCTATATCGTCATAATCGCAGGCTTTGTAACGCTTATAAGCTTTCTGCTTCACGGCTTTATACCAAGCCTTTATGACGCTCTGGGTACATTTCTTAATCTTATCACCGTTAACTGTATCATTTTAGGACGTGCAGAGGCATATGCTTCCAAAAATCCGGTTCTGCCGTCATTGTTTGACGGTATTGGCATGGGACTTGGTTTTACCATTGCCCTGACTCTGCTGGGTGCTGTTCGTGAATTCCTCGGAACAGGTAAGATTTTCGACCTGACTATTCTGCCGGAAGAATACGGAATGCTGATCTTTGTTTTGGCTCCGGGTGCTTTTATCGTACTGGGGTATCTGATGGCATTGTTTAATAAATTTCTCAAGAAATAGGTATGGAGCTCTCTTATTTTGCCATTATCATCGGCGCGATCTTCGTCAATAACGTCGTGCTGGCTCAATTCCTCGGCATCTGCCCGTTCCTGGGCGTGTCGTCGAAAGTCGAAACTTCGCTCGGTATGGGAGCTGCCGTGACCTTCGTCATGGCCCTTACTTCGGTGGTTGCATGGTCTATTCAGACTTACGTATTGGTGCCGCTGGGGATCGAATACATGCAGACGATCGTCTTTATTCTGGTGATCGCGGCTCTGGTGCAGATGGTGGAAATCATGTTGAAGAAGGTGTCTCCGTCGCTCTATCAGGCGCTGGGAATTTTCCTGCCGCTCATTACGACGAACTGTGCCGTGCTGGGCGTGGCGATTCTGATGATCTCCAAGGAGTTCAACCTGTTGCAGAGCATCGTTTATTCCGTGGCGACGGCCATCGGCTTCGCATTGGCGCTGATGCTGTTCGCCGGTATTCGCGAGCGGCTCGAACTGGAGGATGTCCCCAAGGCCGTGCAGGGGGTTCCCGTGGCGCTGATTACGGCCGGTATTCTGGCAATGGCCTTCATGGGTTTCTCCGGGCTGGTATAGGCGGGAATCGAAAATTATCGGATTGTCGGGGTCGTCATGGGCGACCCCGATATTTTTTTACTTTTGCATGTTGCGTTTCGATGTGTTGAAACGTCTTATGGAAAAATGGAGGAATCGGAGTTCAATATACGGGTGCTCTGTTTGCGGGACAAGATGTTCCGCTTTGCCCGAAGCATCCTGAACCGGCGGGACGAGGCCGAGGACGTGACGCATGACACGATCGAGAAGTTGTGGCGTCGTCGGGAGTTCCTCGACGGTTGCCGGGATGTGGAGGCATTTGCCATGACGTCGCTGCGTAACGGGTGTTACGACCGTTTGAGGCGGGTGCGTCCGCTGGCTGGGGATACTTTCCCGTTCCTTGCGGCCGAGGCGGAAGACGAACGGGCCGAAGCGCGGGAGATCGTGGCGAAGGCGATGGCAAGGCTCTCTCCGAAGTTGCGGGAGGTACTCCATCTGAAGGATATCGAAGGGTATGCCACTCATGAAATCGCTCGGATGTTGGGTGTGGAGGAGAATCAGGTGAGGACGATTCTTTCGCGGGCCCGGAGGGGACTGCGGGAAACGATAGAGAAAATGGATTATGGAACGAACGACGGAAGATATTGAACGGTTGCTGGAACGGTGGTACGATGCCGCGACGACCGATGACGAGGAGCGGGAGCTGCGCGAGTGGTTCCGTGAGTCCGGCACGCTGCCTGCCGGGTTGGAAAGCGCTCGGCGGATGTTTGCCGGATTCGAGGCTTTGGGAGCCGAAAAGGCGGGAAGCGAGGTTTTGCACCCGGAGGCGGACTGTCCGGAAGAACCGGCGGGGACGGACGTTGCGTCTTGTTCGAAAGAGTCGTTCCGACTGCGCAGGGCGGCGTTCTGGCTCTCGGCGGCAGCGGTCGTCGCAGGAATCGTGATCGCTGCGGAGTATCTTTCGCAGCCTTATGCCTATATCAACGGCCGTCCCGTGCGGGATGCCGAAACGGCGATGCAGACGACGATGTATCTTCGTCAGTTGAGTGTTTTCGACCGTTCGGTCCAGACATTCGAAAATGCGATTAAACCGGAAAATAACGAGTGATAAGATGAAGAAATTCTTTCTGACGGTCTGCTGCCTGATGGTTGCATCCGTCGCCATGGCTCAGAGCGACACGGTCGCCAATGTGAAAAATGTCTATGTGACGCAAGATGCGGATAGAGGACGGATCCTATTGACGGTCGGAGGTTATCAGGTGGGGCTGACTTCGCGGACACGGCCTAAATACGCTGCAGCCGGAACTGTCGTTATGTCCGAAGCGCAAGTGGAGCGACTTGCACGGCAGAATCCGAAATATCTTGTCGATGGGTGTGTCGTGTCCGAGGATATTATGAAACGCATCGAATTGCGGAAACGTAGATCCAGGGTGGAGGTCAGCATCGGATTTCGTGCCATGGAGCTGGGTTTCAGCCTGCTGACATCTCCCGGTTACGGTGCTTATCCTGCGGCGGAACGCGGATTTCTCGATCAGTGGGTCGGCAAGTCGATCCATTTCGGCTTTCGGCTGCTGGACCTCGGGTTCAACTTGAATGAAAAACGGACATTGCAACTCCATACGGGTTTACACCTGATGTGCGACAACTATGTGTTCGATAAGAACGTCACGCTGCGTCGGGTGGACGAAACGGTCGTGCCGGAGGTTCTCGACCGGGACTACAAGAAATCGAAACTGACGACGGCATCGTTCGGTATTCCGTTGGAATTGACTTATATGCCTGTGTATAAACTGTGCCTTTCGGCGCAGGTGTACGGCGATGTGGTATTCAACTCCCACACCAAGTACAAGAAGCCGATTACGAAAGATCGTTTTTCGGGGGTCAATGTATTCCAGGCTGGCGTCGGCGCTTCGATTACCTACAAAGGGGTGGGACTCTATGCCAAATATGGCCTGACCGAGTTTTTTCGAGGGGACGTGGCTCCCGTGACGCACCCGTGGACGGTCGGGATCACCTGCAATCTCTATTTCGGGATTTAACGTGGAATCGGTATGAAAAAACTGTTGTTTTTGACCTTGTTGATGCTTTCCGTGGTCGGTGCGCGGGCCCAGCAACCGTCCTTTATCGAGTTTTTCGGGAATTATGCCGTGCGGGAGGGATTCACGAGCGTCGAACTGGGGCGCAGGATGATGCAAATGATGACCCGTCAGGCGGGGACGGATGCTTCGCTGGCGCAACTGTTGCAAGGCATCAGCTCGATTCGGATCATCGTGGCGGATACCCTGGACCGGGATTTCGTAGCGGCTGCGCGGGAAGTGGCGGACAAAGCGCCCTATCAGTTGCTTTCGTCGTTGTCGGAAGAGGGGCAGACGGCCCGCTGTTACCTGGCGGAGGGTGGACGGAACGGAGAGTCGGAGTTCCTGATGGTTACTTACGGTCCGAAGGAAACCGTCGTGATCGATGTGGTCGGGACTTTCGATGTAACGGAAGTGTCGCGTCTTTCATCTTTCCGTCCCAGATGAGGCGGCGATCGTGAATTTCGTCGAAGATTTAGCCCGGTTGCATCCTGTCGGCCGATGACGGGCGTAGGGCGGGTAGCGTATTTTCTATTCTTGAGGGAGGTCGGTCGTCTTTTGGACCTGTGTGATTTGTCCGGATGCGGCCGATCTGGCTTTTATCCCTGCCGAGGTTCGGTTGGCGATCACGATCAAGAGCATGATGATGGATACGATCATCAGGATTTCCTGGACGGAACAACATTTGATCCTGCGGATGAGTTTTGCAAGCATAGAATTTTTCTTCCGGATTGTGTAACTTTGTGGCTCAAATTATTTACTTTTGTAAAAATAACAATAAAATCCGTATCCCGATGAAAGAAAACGTCATAAAATTGCATGATAAAAAATTCAAGGTGATGATTCCGGCTGCAAAGATAGAAGAAGCCGTGGCTGCGGTAGCGGCGAAGATCAACGAGGATTACCGGGAGAAACGGAATCCGCTGTTTCTGGGGGTGCTCAACGGCTCGTTTATGTTCATGAGCGACCTGCTGAAGAAGATCGATTTCAACTGCGAAATATCGTTCGTGAAACTCTCTTCGTACTGCGGTACCTCCTCGTCGGGGGATGTCAAGTGTCTGATAGGACTGGGCAACAACATCGAAGGCCGGGACGTGATTATCGTCGAGGACATTGTGGATACGGGCGCCAGCATCGAACACATGGTCGAGGAGTTGAAGACGAAGAAGCCCGCCAGTATCCGCGTGTGTACGCTTTTCTTCAAACCGAAAGCATACCAGCGCCAGATTCCGATCGATTATCCGGCCATGCACATCGGCAACGAGTTTATCGTGGGATACGGGCTGGACTACGACCAGTTGGGCCGGAATTACAAGGATGTTTACGTGGTGACCGAATAGTCCGATGAAGGAAGCGACGAATTACGACTTGTTGGACGGAGGGCGGAAATTGCCTCTGGTGGAGGATTTCTATACGATTCAAGGCGAAGGATTCCATACGGGCAAACCGGCCTATTTCATCCGCCTGGGCGGATGCGACGTAGGCTGCCGCTGGTGCGATGCCAAATATACGTGGAATCCGAAACTCTATCCTCCGACCGATATTTCGGAGGTGGTGCGGCGAGCGACTTCGTGCCAGGCGCAGGCTATCGTCATCACGGGCGGAGAGCCGTTGCTTTACCCGTTGGGGCCTTTGACTTCGGCGCTCAAGGGGCACGGACTCAAGATATTTCTCGAAACTTCGGGGTCGCACCCTTTCAGCGGGTATTTCGACTGGGTTTGCCTTTCGCCCAAGCGTCAGCAGCCGCCTCTGCCGGAGGCGTTCTGGCGGGCGCACGAGCTGAAGGTCATCGTCGAGCGGGAGGCCGATTTGCAATGGGCCGAGCGGAACGCCGAACAGGTCGGACGGGAGTGCAAGCTCTTCCTGCAGCCCGAATGGAGCGTGTCGGAGGAGATCATGCCCCTGCTGGTCGAGTACGTCAAGGCGCATCCTGCGTGGAATATTTCGATCCAGACGCATAAATACATGCATATTCCTTAAAGGATTCGGAAGATGCAGTTGAAATTGGACAAGCGGTTTTGGGTGGTGATTACTTGTATCATCGTGGTTTTCACGATTTTCATCGTGGGACGAAATCTGCTGCACGCCATAGAGATCAGAAAAGATATCGCTATCCTGGAGCAGGAAAGGGCGATCTATCGCGCTCGGATCGAGCAGGACAGTACGCTGCTCGAAGAGCTCAAGTACGACGATAATCTGGAGCAATTCGCCCGCGAGCGCTATCGCATGCAGCGGCGGGGGGAGAAAGTCTATATCGTGGAATGAAGCGGCTTTCGATGCGTGTGGATAGAGTTTTTGGAGATACGGCGATGTGTTATAAAGCGCACTGCTGCGTCATTATCGGGATGCGGGCTAAATCTTTACGGCAGTAAATTCCTGTCGCCCTTACCCTCAATGCCTTGCATCCATTCTGACATCCCTTAGAGGTTGTGTCTGAAATTTTCATTTCGACACAGCCCCTTTATTTTTTGCGGCGGACCGTGCCGATGTCGTACGGCAGAAGTCGGCTTCGTTTTGGAGAGAGCTTGCGGTGAATCGCCGGGATTTCGAGCGCTTGCAGCGGGAATATTGCGGCGGGCGATGCGGACCGGATTTGCAACGGCTCCTTTCTGCGGAGAAGCAGAAGGTATGAGGAGCGGTATGGAGGATGACCTTCGGATATTTCGGAGGACGGTATGTGCCGGGTTGTTGCAACCTTTTCGGAACGCCGGTCAATAGTGGCGGAATCCCTGCCAATCGACCGGCAGAGGGGTGCCGTTTCGGAGCCATTCGAGATGATTGCCGCCCGTGATGCGGCCGATGAAGTGGAACTCATCGCCGAAACGGAGCCGGTAGTTGGACAGAAGTGTGTTGGCGCTCTCCGGAGCGACGGTGAAGAGAAGTTTGTAGTCTTCGCCGCCGGATACGGCGGTTTCGAGATCGACGGGAGTCGGGATGCACTCGGTATCGACTTCGGCACCTACGCCGGACCGGTGCAGGATATGCCGCAGGTCGGAGGCGATGCCGTCCGAGATGTCCATCATGGCGTGCACTTCCGGACGTTCGCCGAGCCAGATGCCTTCGGCGACTTGCGGGGCGGGGTTGCGGTGGATCTGTGCCAGCGGGGTGTCGTACCGTCCGGCCAGGATATCGCGCAGTCCGGCGCCCGACTCTCCCAGCGAACCGCCGACGGCGATCAAGTCGCCGGGGCGTGCGTCGCTGCGCCGTTTGATATGGCTGTCGGCGATACGCCCGATGGCCGTTACATTGACGACCAGTCCCGAATCCGAGGCTGTGGTGTCGCCCCCGACCAGGCCGACGTCGTATTGGGCCGAGAGGTCGCGGTAGCCTTCCATGAAATCTTCGATCCATCCTTCGGGCAGGTCGTGCGGGATAGCCAGCGAGAGCAGGGTTGCGATCGGGCGGGCGCCCATCGCCGCGACATCGCTCAGATTGACGGCCAGGGATTTACGGCCCAATTCACGCGCCGAGGTCGCCCGGCGCAGGAAGTGGATGTTTTCGGCCAGCAGGTCGGCGGTGAAGACCAGCGATTCGCCGCTGCCCAGCGGGAAGACCGTGCAGTCGTCCCCGATGCCGTCGAATCCGTTGCGGGGAATTGCGGCGAACATGTCGCGGATCGTGTCGATAAGTCCGAATTCAGTCATGTCGAATGGCGGTTTGTGCGGAGCGGCGGCGTTCGGGTAAATTGAACGGACGCGGCCGAAGTCCGGAATGTAGCAAAGATACGAATAAGCCGAGCGCAAAAGCAAATTTTATTTGTATTTTGCCGAGGCGCGTCTTATCTTCTACAAAGATAGCGAAAGCCGAGAGCAATTATGAGAACTTGTTCTTGAAAATTGCCGAACCGCATCCTGTCTTCTGCAAAGATAGCCAAAGCCGGGAGGATACGAAAATTTATTTTCGGCGCCCGGGTCGTCCCGACTTTCGGACGGGTGTGAAATGTGTGTGAATTCGATGCGAATCGGAGGATCTTGCGGCGTATATCCGGGTTTTTCACTATTTTTGTAAGCAGGAATGACGAAGGCGTGCCCTTCGTGCCGTTTGTCTGGCTGGGGATAGTCGGAGCGCTGCCTGTGCTGTGGATGTTTTCGGGATTTTCGGCTCGTCGAAGTGTCCGTTTTCGGATTACGACGGAAGATATTCGGAACGATGCGAGTTCTGTCTGTCGGGTGCTCGTGCGTAAAGGATTGGTGCGCGATCGAATGGCGGAAAAGCTTCGGATAGAGGCGGATTCCGGATTCCAGGTGTAATTTTGATTTGAAACGATATAATTTAACAAGAAGCTGTATGTGGGGAGAGAAGAAAACCAAGATCGTAGCCACGTTGTCGGATTTCCGCGCCAACGAAGAATTTGTACGCGGCCTTTTCGAGGCCGGAATGGACGTAGTACGCATCAATTCGGCGCATGTGACCGAAGAGGGGGCCGCGAAGATCGTCGAGGCGGTGCGCCGGGTCAATCCGGCGATTCCGGTCATTCTGGATACCAAAGGACCTGAAATCCGTGTGACGGCCGTGGCCGACGAGTACGGCGGTGCGATCGGCTTTCAGACCGGGGAGCGCGTGAAGGTGCGCGGGACGGCCGATGGCGAACCTTCGACCCGCGATACGATCTACTTCAACGTGGCGACGGTGGTACGCGATATCGCGGTCGGTGCGCGGTTGTTGATTGCCGACGGGGAGTTGGAACTCCGCGTGACGGACAAGACCGACGAGGAGCTGATGTGCGAGTTCGTGCGGGGCGGCACGCTGCGGTCGCGCAAGAGCGTCAATGTGCCGGGGATGAAGATCGACCTGCCGTCGGTGACGGAAAAAGACCGCCGCTTCATCGAATGGGCCGTGAAGAACGACGTCGATTTCATCGCTCACTCCTTCGTGCGGAGCGCCGGGGACGTGCATGCCGTGCAGGAGATTCTCGACCGTTACGACAGTCCGATCAAGATCATCTCCAAGATCGAGAACCAGCAGGGGATCGACAACCTGGACGAAATCGTCGAGGCTTCGTACGGGGTGATGGTCGCCCGGGGCGATCTGGGGGTCGAACTTCCGGCCGAGGCGATTCCCAACGCGCAGCGGCGTATCGTGGAGCGTTGCATAGCCGCCAAACGACCGGTGATCATCGCTACGCAGATGCTCTATTCGATGGTGCGCTCGCCCCGTCCGACTCGGGCCGAGGTGAGCGACGTGGCCAGTGCCATTTACGAGCGCGTGGATGCCGTGATGTTGAGCGACGAAACGGCTATGGGCGACTATCCGGTGGAGGCCGTGAGTACGATGTCGCGCGTGGCCCGCGAGATCGAGAAGGACGAAACGCATTTTACGCCGATGATCGATATGAACATGGTTTCCGTGAACCACGAGATCACGGCGCAGTTGGCGCGTTCGGCGGTGCGGGCCAGTACGAACTTGCCGATTCGCTATGTGGTGCTCGATACCGCGACCGGACGCACGGGCCGTTATCTGGCCGCTTTCCGGGGCCGGTGTCAGGTCCTGGCGGTTTGTTATACCCGTCATGCGCAGCGTATTCTGGCTCTTTCGTACGGCGTCGTGCCGATCCTGCGTGAACAGCAGTCGCACGAACGCTATCAGGATCGTTACCACTTCGTGATCGACGCCCTGGATTTTATCCAGCGCAAGCATGCGATCGAACCGACCGATCTGCTGGCTGTGGTGGGCGGCAGCTTCGATTCGAAATACGGCGCTTCGTACCTCGAGATTTCGAGCGCCGAACGGTTCCGCGAGCGGGATGCCGTGTGCGACGGCTGCTAAATCCGAAGGGTCGTGGGAGGTGAATTGCGGGACAAGGTCGCAAGCGGTGTAGCGTGGAGCATTGCCGAAAAGGTAGGCTCCATGTTGCTGCAAATGGGGGTGAGTATCGTCATCCTCCGGTTGCTGACGCCCGAGCAGATGGGTATTATGGCTATTCCCGTGGTTTTTTCGTCCCTGGCACTGGTGATGGTGGACAGCGGTTTCTCGCAGACCCTGATCCGAAAGGCGGTGCCGTCGGAGGAGGACTACAAGTCGGTATTCGTCTTCAATATCGCGGTTTCGGTGCTGCTGTACCTGCTGTTGGTGGGGGCGATGCCCTGGATCGCCCGTTTTTACGGGATGCCCGAGTTGGTGCGGATCTCGCGGCTTTCGGCCACGGCGAACACGGTGCAGGGAATCTTGTTCTCGAAAAACGTCTCCAGATACTGGAACAGGCCCATCCCGTTCACGGGATTCACGGCCACGACAGCTGTTTTTTTTGCCATGATTGCAATTCGTTTAGTGATACAATGGTTATTTTCGGTAAGTTTGTTATCTTTGCGTACAAAGATAGGGCAAACAGCCCGTAAAAACAATAACGCACTTAAAAATGAGATGGTTACATGCGTGTAACCATTGCTGGATACCAAACGGATGGAGCCGGAGAAAAAATTGAAAAATTTCACGCCCACGGGTTCCTGCCCGGTCCGGGACGTGCTGTGCCGCTTGGGGGACAAGTGGTCGATGCTGGTGTTGCTGACGTTGAATGCCAACGGCGTGATGCGTTTCAGCGAGATCCACCGCACGCTGGGCGACATTTCGCACCGCATGCTGACCGTCACGCTGCGGATGCTCGAAACCGACGGAATGATCCGCCGCGAAGTCTACGCCGAGGTTCCGCCGCGGGTGGAATACCGTCTTACGGAGCGGGGCGGGAGTCTTCTGCCGCATATTTTCGGACTGGTGGAGTGGGCGCAGGACAATATGGAGGCCATTCTCGGCGCCCGCCGGAAATCCTGAGCGGCATCCGCCG
>OHPO01001431.1_pt1 | contig 10690 bp, 8 predicted proteins | sample 1577741 | NCBI WGS metagenome assembly OHPO01 (sample SAMEA3879574, study PRJEB24766) | human gut metagenome | biome: human-associated habitat; feature: feces | place: USA | collected 1985/1987
AAATATAAAGAATCAAGAGGTGATATAATTAAACGTTATGAAGAAATAAGAAAAGATTATGATTCAATTCCGAGAGTTAAAAATATTACTTTAGAGGATTTAACTAAGCTACGAGATAATATATTTAAACAACTTTCTAATTATGGAAATATACAAGACCATAAAGAAGAATTTGCTAATAATCTTAAAACAGCTGTAGAATCTATAATTGATATTGAAACTAAAGAATTAGAACGTAAAGAATATAAGATTGAAGAAGATAAGAAAAATACAGAATCTGAAATTAAAGAAGAAGATGAATTTAGTAATCGTCCTACATCTATAAAAACAGTTTTAAATGAAGGTGAATATATAACTTTAACTATAGATGATTTAAATAGGATTAGAAGTTTTATAATAAAAGGTAAGAAATATGATTTAAATAAAATTTATAATATACGAGGAAAAGATGTAGAAATAATTAATATAAAAGATAGTTTGGTTAAGGGAGGTTTAAAACAAGGAATTAATACAGCAATTAATTCTGCAATAAATTTAGGAAAAAGTGCAATGGGAATATTTACTGGAAACTTTGAAAATTTATCACAAGCGCAGGAGGCAATAAAAAGCGGAGGAATAATTGATAGTTTATCAAATGTTTTAGATTCAGTACTAAGCAAAGTAACAAAAAAAGGTTGGATAAAATATGGAACATCAACGCTTATAAGGCAAGGAAAAAATGTTATATTAGACAATATTTCTAAAAGTATTGAAAATAGCTTTACAAATCAAATAAATAATTTAGACAAATTAGTAAAATATGAAAACAACTGGAAAGCGTATTATAAAGACAAAAACCTAAATGGAATGGAAAAAGAATATAGAAAAATAAACGAGAAGTTAAAAGAATTAATGCCATTTGAAACAGCTTTAAAACAGGCAAGGCAAATAGAAAATCTTCATAAAATAATAAAAAACAATGGAGGAGATTTTAATTTAACTCAAGAACAAATAGAATTAAGTAAAATGCTAGTGTAGTTACTAGAAATAACACAGTTTTTTCTGCGTTTTTCCTTGCATAATTTTTTTCAGTTTAGTATAATTATAAAAGACAAAAGGCAGAAAGGAATGGTAAAAAAATGGAATCACGTGACGGAAAGATTATAGAAAGAGATATAGAAACAGAGATGAAAACATCCTATATAGATTATGCAATGAGTGTTATTGTATCTCGTGCTTTACCAGATGTAAGAGATGGATTAAAACCTGTTCACAGAAGAATTTTATATGCAATGTATGAAGATGGAATTACTTCAGATAAACCATATAGAAAGTGCGCTAATACTGTAGGGTCAGTTTTAGGAAGATATCACCCACATGGAGATGCTTCTGTTTATGATGCAATGGTAAGAATGGCACAGGATTTTTCATTGAGATATAGATTAATTGATGGACACGGAAACTTTGGTTCAATAGATGGCGATGGTGCAGCTGCAATGAGGTATACAGAAGCAAGAATGGCTAAAATTGCAGAAACAATGCTTACAGACATAGAAAAAAATACAGTAGATTTTATGCCAAACTATGATGATAGATTGCAGGAGCCAACTGTTCTTCCATCTAAAATACCCACACTATTAATTAATGGATCTTCGGGTATAGCAGTTGGAATGGCAACAAACATACCTCCTCACAATTTAACAGAAGTAATAAATGGAATTATTAAAATAATTGATGAAGATAATGTTACAGATGAAGAGTTATTATCAATAATTAAGGGGCCAGATTTTCCTACGGAAGGCATAATAATAGGAAGAGAAGGAATAAAAGAGGCATATTTAACAGGTAGAGGAAAAATTACAGTACGAGCAGAGGCAGAAATAGAAGAAACAAGCAATAATAGACAAAGAATAATTGTTAATTCTTTGCCATATCAAGTAAATAAAGCAAAGTTAGTTGAAAATATTGCTTCATTGGTTAGAGAAAAAAGACTAGAGGGAATTTCAGATTTACGTGATGAATCAGATAGAATAGATAGAGTTAGAATAGTTATAGAATTAAAAAGAGATGCAAATGCCCAAGTAGTATTAAATCAACTATATAAGAACACACAAATGCAAGATACATTTGGAATAATAATGTTAGCATTGGTAAATGGAGAACCAAAGATACTAACTTTAAGACAGTGTTTGGATTATTATATAGACCACAGAAAAACAGTTATATTGCGTAGAACACAGTTCGATTTAGACAAAGCATTAGCAAGGGCACACATATTAGAAGGATTAAAAATAGCTTTAGATAATATAGACGAAGTAATTAATATTATAAGAAACTCATATGATGATGCAAAAGAAAGATTAATGAAAAGATTTGGATTATCTGATATACAAGCTCAAGCTATATTGGATATGAGATTAAAGACGCTATCAGGTTTGCAAAGAGAAAAAATAGACGAAGAATACAATGAGCTAATGAAATTAATAGAATATTATAGAGAAGTATTAAGCAGTGAGCGATTAGTATTTGATATAATAAAAAAAGAATTAACAGAAATTAAAGAAAAATATGGAGATGAAAGAAAGACAAAAATAGCAGCAGCCGAAGGCGAAATTGATGTAGAAGATTTAATTAAAGAAGAACAAAGCGTAATAACATTAACTCACTTTGGATACATAAAAAGAATGCCTGTAGATACATATAAAAGCCAAAAAAGAGGAGGAAAAGGAATAACAGGTATAGCAACAAGGGAAGAAGATTTTGTAAAACAAATATTTACAGCATCCACACATGATATTATATTATTCTTTAGTAACAAAGGAAAATTATATAGATTGAAAGGATATGAAGTACCAGAAGCAGGAAGAACTGCTAAAGGTACAGCAATTGTTAATTTATTAAGCCTAGATCCAGGCGAAAAAATATCCGCAGTTATACCAATCAATAACTTCTCAGAAGGAAAATATTTATTGATGGGAACTAAAAATGGACTAATAAAAAAGACTGCACTTACAGAGTATAATTCAGCAAGAAAAACGGGATTATTAGCAATCACATTAAAAGATGATGATGAATTAATAGATGTAAGACTAACAGATGGCGAAGACAATGTTGTAATGGTAACCAAAAAAGGTATGAGCATTACATTTGACGAAAAAGATGTTAGACCAGTTGGAAGAACTGCGCAAGGAGTAATTGGAATTAGACTTGATGAAGATGATAGTGTAATAGGTATGGAGTCTATTATTTCTAACATTAAAGGTACCCTTCTTGCCATAACAGAAAATGGATTTGGAAAGAGAACAGAATTAGAAGAATATAGAGTACAAAATAGAGGGGGAAGAGGTGTAATAACTTATAAAGTAACACCTAAAACTGGAGATATAGTTGGAATAAGAATAGCGACAGATGAAGAAGATGTTATGCTTATAACTGACAATGGCACTATAATTAGATTAAATGTTAAAGACATAAGTATATTGGGTAGAGCAACGCAGGGAGTAACTTTAATGAGGACAAATGAAGGTAAGGTAGTAAGCATAGAAAAAATATCTTTGGAAGAAAGTGAATAATATGATGAATTTTAAAAAAGATTCAGTAAACCCAATAATGCTTCTTATTGAAAACCTTGGCGAAATAAGTATTTTGGCTGACGAGGTAGTAGATAATCCAGACGTAATATCAGATAATCAGGAGAGAGAAATATTAACAGATATATATGGAAAATTTATGAAAGAAAATATGGAGTTAATAATTGAAATAACTAAAAGCTCTGGGCAGGAAGAAGGATACAAAAATGTGGAAGAAATTTCAAAGTTTTTTTATAAAAGATTGAATAAGCTTAAAACAGATGCTGTAGTAAAAAGACAAGAAAAAAGTATAGTAGCAATACTGAGTCACAGACTACCAAATGGACTAAAGCAACAAAAACTTATGGAATTAGCAGAAGAAATAATGCAAAAAAACGGAGATAAAAAAGGTGCAAGAATCAACGATGTAGGATATCTAAGGAAACGTATTTTATTCACTGCAATGGATAAAGGATTTGTTCCTCCTCACGGTACAGAAGAAGTTGGTGATACAGGAGATGAAGAAAGATAACAATATAAAAAATCTGTGATTAATTGATTAATCACAGATTTTTTTAAATCTTATATCTTCTCCGAAAAAATAGCAAATATTGTAATCTCCAATTATTCTAGAAACTATTCTTTCATCATAAGTATTATATAAGTTTTGTAAACTTAAATTTGTAGAAATTATTGTTTTAGTTATATTTTTTTGATTTAACAACCTCGTATTAATTATATTAAATAATTCAGTGAATTTCATGTTATTAACACATTCTGTGCCTAAATCATCAATTATTAATAAATCTACATTTAATATACTTTCTAAAATATTAGAATTATTAGATTTGCCAAACCTGTAGTCAATTATTGTATCTAACATTACAGGAGCTGTTTGATATAAAACGGTTTTTCTTTGCTTAATTAATTCATTTGCTATACAACTAGAAAGGAAAGTTTTGCCTAAGCCAGTATTGCCAGTAAATAACAAGTTTTTTTCCTCTGCTTTTTCAAAGTTATTGATAAAACTAAAACATATATCTTTTATTAATTTTATATTTTCTCTAGGAGAAACGTCCGAGTGATATTTTGACTCATCTATTTTATCAGAATAAAATAGTTCATTAAAATTCTGAAAGTTTTGATTCTTTATGTTATAAATATTTGATTTATTATATTCCAAATCAAATATTTTTTGTTTTAGACAATTGCACATTATAGAATTAGAGCCTTCTACAATATATCCGGTATCTTTACATATATTACACTCAAATTTAGGTAAAAAGTAAGATTCATTTATTCCGAGAGAATTTAAAACCTGTTTTTTCTTATTTTTTAAAACATTAATTTTTTCTTGAAATTTTTCTAAAAGAGTGGGATCATTTTTATTTATAAGAGATTTTGCAGTTGAAATAGCTAGAAAATTTAATTCGTCATCTATCTTTTGCAAATCTGGGTATTGCAAATATAATTCTTTTTTTCTTATATCAGCCATTTGAATTGCATTAATTCTTTTATTTTCATATTCTGTTAAAAGTTTTTTTAGAGTAGAATTATTCATTTTTTCACATCCTTATGCTTCTTGCTTTTTTTTAACATTTGCGTATAAATTGTTTAAATTATCATAAGTTCTTTGTTCATATTTGTTATATCCAGAAGATTTTTCTAAATTCTGTACATTCTTATTTTTCTGTTTCATTTCCAATAAAAATTTTTGGATTTCGTCAGAATTGGTAAATCCTCTGTCATGCCAATCACTTAATAATTTATCTAAATAGTCAAAATTTGGATTGGCTTTAGATGTAGTACGTTTTAATGCAATTTCAATTATATCTAGGTTATATTTAAAGTCAATTACCCACTTTTCGATGTAAGCGTACTCGTACTGAGATAAATTTCTTTTTAAACCTAATTTCTTTAAAATATTATTAGCAATTATATTTAATTTTTCTTGTTTTTCATAATAAATATCTAAATCTGTAAAAGTTTTGATATTATTTTTAGCCCATGCAGCAGCAACTGTTTGGATATAATTTCTGTGTAATGCAGATTTATCAAAGCAGTAACCAAATAATGCAATCATAACTTCTTCATCAAAATTGTATTTTTTGAACCATAATTCAATATCTGGATACCATGAAGTAGGCATTAACCCAGAAAAATACTTATTATTAATATATTCTATAGCTTGAGCTCTTTTTTGACCTTCTGCAGATTTTTTTAGTTCTTCAGCAGATAAAGATGTTTTAGGTTTATATATTTTATATAACTCAATTTCTTGTAAATTATTAATAATATATCCTGTATTTTTTTTAGTAATTACGCCAATATCTTCCCAATACTTTAAGGCATCCTGTATAACCTTTAGAGGAAGTACTAATTTTTTTGATAAATCATTTAGTTTTACGTCTTTATCATATTTAGACAAAAATAATAAGTACAAATATACTTTTATAAAATCACCATTTGCTTGTGATAAGTATTCTGAGAAAAAAATATCTGGTATTTCTGTTTTTGAAAACAAAGGTAATATTTCTGTATTTTCTAATTTCATAGCATAATGCCTCCCCAAAGTTTATTTGTCAAATTATATCATTTTCTGAATATTTTTACAATAAATCTTTTGGGAAAACACAGTTTATATGAAAAAAATTATAATAAATGTTATTTATACAAATAAAGTTTGTTTTTTAGTAAATATTTAAGAAAATATTTGAGAAAATACACAATATTTTCATTATTTACACCAATAAAAGTGAACAAGAGCAATGGGAAACATAATATGATAATTGCACTTATTTTTATATATAGACTGTTAAAAAAACAATTTGATATAAAAAATATTATACAGGCCCATATTAAATTTAGTATTAGAGAGCTGTAAGATATAAAACCAAATAATTTATTGTCAAAATTGTAATTTTGAGGAAAAATAAAATTCATTAAGACCTCCTATTAAATAAATTTGGTGATATGCCAAAATTATTTGACACATCTGTAGAAATTCCGCCGATTAATTGCCTTATATATGAATTAATATGTACTAAAGCGTATATACATCCTAGGTAAGTTAATTTTGACATAGTATTAGAATTGAAACTAATTGAAAAAACTAGTAATAGTATTAGAGCAATAAATGATTGCATTATTAATAGTGAAAAAATACATCTAATCCATGATTTGAAAAACCAACTTGTTGAATTGTTTAATAATGTCAATAGTGCAAATGGAGTTAGTAGGCAAAAGAGTTTTATCATAATATACCTTAGAGAGTAAGAAAAAATTAAATTAAAAAGGCTGATAGTTATAAATGTTTTGGAAATTCCATCAAAGGAAAAAATATTAAAGTCAGAAGTTATAGAATATATATCAACATTTAATTTTTCAATAAGTTTTGAAAAAGAAATAGAAAAACCAAATATGGACTGTCCAAGCTCTTGTATAGAAGAAGAAAGCAAATGATTAATATTTAGAATCTGCTCACAAATAAAAAATGAAGAATTGATACTAATACCCAAAATAAGCAGTCTAAAAACAAAGTGATGAGGTGATTCTACAGGCTGATTAGTATAATTTGAATAAGCAAGTTTGACTGCATAATATATAACAAAAGCAATTAATAGAGAGTTCGCAATTAATAACAAACCATTAGTTGAAGAAGTACCAAATATTTTTTCAAAAAATGATATTTTTAATATGTTTGTATCTATAAAAGCCAATTCATCTAATATTTCATAAAGGGTTGTATCAATGGAAGACAATAGATTGTTTAACAAATTGTTTATAGTTTCAAAAATTATATAAGAAATATTTTGTTGCTCCATAAATATCACCTATACTATAAGTGTTTTTATGGCGGATAATATTAAGTCAATTGCTAAAATAAATCCATAAGAAAAAAGTGAGCTTCTAATTAGCTTTTTGGCTATCCTTATTCTTTCTTCATCACCAAAACTAAATTTTTTCATAAATACACCTGTTCCAACGGCAACAGCGGCAGCCGGTGTAGCAAGCTTTAAAAGCCATTCTTCTATTTTAGTAAAAGCATCATTTAATTTAGTAACTATCTTTGGTGTAGAATCAAAAAAACAATAAGAAATGTTAAAAATATTAAATAATAAAATAAAAAATAGTAAAATAATAATAATTTTTTTAGTAAAATTTTTCATGAAAATCCTCCTTATATAAAAAATATGGTATTAATTTTAATTTTTGGGGTGGTATAATTTTGGAACCATCTGATAAAAAGCCTAGGGCAGTAAAGTTTTCCAATTCTTGAGTAAAAAATTTTGTGTCATAGATAAAATCTGTTTGAATAGATGTACTAATGGTTTCCGAAATGTTAGAATTTTTAGAATTCAACGAATTAGTTAAATAACTAAATACTGTTTTTTGTGCATTTTCAGAAATTGAATGAGAAGATTTTTCTTTATCCTCTTTACCAATTTGCTTTTGTATATCTTCTATTGTAAAAATGTCGTCAGATCTAAACCATAATTTATTTATTAAATTTTGAATAATCATTTTTACAGTAGCTTGATTATTAATGGTATTAAGAAGAGATGTATAGCTTTGTGTTGCCAGAATGTTAATGCATTTTGCTTCCCTACTTTGAGAAAAAAAGTTGCTGTCTGTTTCCGTACAGTATTCATGATATTCGTCAGAAATAAATGCAACACTTCTATTAGAAATTTGAAAATTATTTGCTAGCCTCATCATGACTTCTGATTGGAAATCTAATTTTAAATATGCTGATATTATTTTAGACAAAATTGCATATTCACTGATATTCATATTTAACACAACTATTTTTCCATTTTCCAAAACATCTTGAAAACCTAAAAAATTAAGTTCCTCTAATGGTGGAGAAAAGGTTTTTAAAATATCATACTCTCCAATAAAACTATTAGTAATGCGTGTTATTTCTGATTTTATAATAGATAAAGTACGAGGGTCTAAATTTAGAAATTCTTTTTCAAAAAAGGTTATGGAAGAAAGTAAATCATAGGTTTCGGTATGATTATAATAATTATTATTAAATTTTTCTCTTAAAATTTTTAACTTATCCAGATAATAATCATTAACCATAATTATTTTATGTAGTTCATCAAAAGTTACATAACCATCATTATAAAGCCTGCATAATTTTATTGCTTCTGCTAAAACCTGCTCAGCTTTGTCTAACCAAAAAGATTCTGTATTATTTTTAGAAAACAGCAAAAGAATCGTTTTTAATCTATTTGCTAAGACAGAAGGCTTTAAGTTTGGCTTGTGTAAAGGGTTATATTTGTAATTTCCATTTAGTTCAATTATAATTAAATCCTCTTCTCTATTATATATTTTGCAAAATTTTTTAACCTGTTTGTAGTAATTACCTTTAACGTCTAAAATAAGCATTCCAATCTTTTTTTCGAAATTATTGGACTTATATTTAATTAGTTGTTGTGTAAAAGGATACATTGCACTACTTGTTTTTCCAGTACCTATCGTTCCAGTTACTAAAATGTTTTGGTAAAGACTTCTTTCAGGTAAAAATATTTTCTCATCTGTAAAAATATTTTTTCCTATAAAAAGAGAGAGTTCGTTGGAATTAACAGAGGATATATGTTTGGGATGCTTAATCTTTTTAGAAAAAGTTTTTATAAATGGACGGATAAATAATGAAAAAAATGAATTAGAAAGAATAATGGATGAAAAAATATATGAGATTACAAATAAAATTTTTATGTATTTCCAAATCAAAGGTTGTTCTATACAAATGTCAAATGGATGTAACCCGTATTCAATAATAATTGTAGATGATGTAAAAATAGGATAGAAGATTTTTAGACCAAACAAACAGAAAATAGAAGATAAAAATAAAACGAAAATAAAGTGTGCAATAAAAATCACCTCCATTATTTGATTTTAATATTTAATTTAGAACCTTGCAAATTGTGGGAAATATTAATGTCGAAGAAATTGTAAATTGAGTAAAAAACAATAAAAAGATTAAAAATAAAGATAATAAAAAAATAGTCTATTAATTTTAAAATATAATATCACCTCCCAGTTTTTACCATAATACAACATTTTTGAAAATTTGTCTATACTTTTTGTAAAAAATTGTATTGATATTTGTTTTTCTTTTTGCTATACTTAATAAATAGAATCAGAACAAAAAGAAAGAGTGATAAATTTGAAGGAAAAAAACACAAAAGAAATAAACGAAATAAAATTTAAAAAGAAAAAAAAGGGAATTGGTAAGAAGATTTTACTTATTATAATATTTATATTACTAGCGATTGGAGTGATTTTTGGTTATAAGGTTTATAAAAATGGAGGAGGAACAAAAGGACTATTGATGACTGCTATAGGGCATGATAAAGATACGGTTTTATCATTAGACAAAATGTATTGCCTAATTTTAGGGAAAAGTCAAAATTTGACAGATACTTTAATATTAGCTTCATATGACCCGAAAGATCAATCAGCTGCTATGTTGTCAATACCAAGAGATACATTTATAGGGGATTATAAGTCAAGTGCAACTGCCTGGGATAAAATAAATTCTGTATATCAAACAGAAAATGGACCACAAAAGGTAATGAAATATGTGAGTAATCTTACGGGAATAGATGTTAAATATTATCTAATGGTTGATACAGAAGCATTAAAGGTTTTAGTAGATGAAATAGACGGCGTAACCTTTAATGTCCCAATTGATATGAATTATGATGATTCAAGCCAGGACTTACATATACATTTAGAGGCAGGTGAACAACTATTAGATGGCGATAAAGCAGAACAGGTTGTTAGATTTAGACATAATAATAATGGTAGTACATACCCAAGTGAGTATGGACAAGAAGATATAGGAAGAATGAAGACACAAAGAGCATTTTTAACAGCTTTAGCAAAAAAAATGTTAAGTTGGAAAAGTGTAACAAAAATAAATGGTATATTAGACATTGCACAAAAATATGTAGAAACAAACTTGGATTTTAATGCAATAAAAGATTATATACCATATGCAGTAGAATTTGATATAAACAATTTGAAAACAGCAGCTTTACCAGGAGTACCAGAGTATGCAAATGTTGTATGGATATATAGTAGTGATAAAGAGGAGACAAAGAAAGTAGTAAATAAGCTATTTTTCA
>OHPO01001441.1_pt1 | contig 10597 bp, 8 predicted proteins | sample 1577741 | NCBI WGS metagenome assembly OHPO01 (sample SAMEA3879574, study PRJEB24766) | human gut metagenome | biome: human-associated habitat; feature: feces | place: USA | collected 1985/1987
AAATTGATAGTAAGGCATCCTCATGTATTCGGAGAACTGACAGTTTCCGATTCCGGCGAAGTACTGAAAAACTGGGATAACATAAAAAAAGAAACTAAGGGACAAAAAACTTATACCGATACGCTGGAAAGCGTTGCAAAGTCCCTTCCGGCACTTATGAGAGCTCAAAAGCTCGGTAAGAGAGCTATGAGAGCAGGTATGGATTTTAAATGTACTGAAGATGCTTTAGAATGTATAAAACTGGAAACTGCCGAACTAGAAGAGGCTGTAAAAAGCGGCGAATCAGCACATATTGAAGAAGAATTCGGAGATTTACTGTTTTCATGCGTTAATACTGCAAGGCATCTGGGATTAGATTCAGAACAAGCACTGACAAAAGCATCGGAAAAATTTATAAAAAGATTTGCAGAGACAGAAAAATTAGTAAAGCTGAGCGGAGCTGATATGAAAGCTCTTAGCATAGATGAGCTTGACGTGTTCTGGCGTCAGGCAAAGCAAAATATTTGATTTGGAATCAAAAGAAAAATGGAGGAATTTATAATGACAAAAGCAGAATTAATTACACAGATAGCAGAAAAGAGCGAACTTTCTAAAAAGGATTCTGAAAAGGCACTTGCAGCAGTAATTTCATCAATTACAGAAGCCCTTACAAACGGAGATAAGGTTCAGCTTGTAGGTTTCGGAACATTTGAAATTCGTGACCGTAAGGAAAAAGAATCAAAGAATCCAAGAACAGGCGAAAAAATCATCGTTCCTGCAAAGAAGGCTCCTGCATTTAAGGCTGGCAAGGCACTTAAGGATGCTGTAAACGCATAATTGACGTAAACTTCAGGCAGAGTGTATTCTCTGCCTTTTTTGTATAAAGGAGAAAATATATGAGATTGGATAAATATCTTAAAATTACACGGCTGATCAAACGCAGAACAATTGCAAATGAAGCGTGTGACGCCGGTAAAATTGTTGTCAACGATAAAATTGCCCGTGCGTCATACGACGTTAAAGTGGGCGATATCATAGAAATCAACATGGGTTCAAAGCCTTTGAAAGTAAAAGTTTTAAATGTTACAGAGTATGCTACCAAAGAAAATGCAGCAGATAATTATACCGTAATTTCATAGAAACAAGCTGAAAACACACTTATTTTTTCATTATTTTTTTATTCTGCATATTAAGACAGTATTAGAACAAAATTTCTCTTGACAATTTCTCTAAAAAAGTATAAAATAAATATATTGTATAACTTTGCACAATTATTACTGCGGCTTTTTATGCGGCTGTAATTAAATCATAATTTTTAAACGGACCGGACTTTTATTAATAAAAAAATATAATGTTAATCCGGGTGCGTCGAGTGACATGATAAACTATATTCTTGCATTTGATATGCTTAAGGCAGCACCGCAAAATCAGCGGCTTATGACTTCATCTGTACGACAATAATTATGCGGTGCCGCTTTCAATAATAAAAAATATGAATACGATTATGGCAACATTATCCTGCCGGAGTAATACAGTTATTGTACAATTTCTATAACTATATTAAAGGAGGTAATGTGCGGGCAATGAATACTACTGTTGCAATTATATGCTGCATAGCAGCATTGATAGTCGGGGCAGCTGTTTCCGGAGTTATATTTTTCCGTCAGGGAATTGCTTACAGACAAAAACAGGCAGAGTCAATAATGGGCTCCGCAGAAAAAGAAGCTGAGAAAATTCTGGCAGATGCTGATAAAGAAGCTGAATCCAAGAAAAAGACAGCTTTAGTTGAAGCTAAGGACGAAATTCATAAGCTTCGTTCCGATGCAGAAAAAGAAATTAAGGACAGGCGTTATGAAATTTCACGCCAGGAAAGAAGAATTCAGCAAAAGGAAGAAAGTCTTGATAAAAAGAATGATAATCTTGAACGCAAGGAAGAAACTCTTCAAAACAAAATAAAAAAGGCTGAAGAAAATTTAAAGGAAGCTGAAACAATCAAGAAAAGTCAAATGGATATTCTTGAACGTATTTCAGAATTTACAAGAGATCAGGCTAAGGAATATATTCTGGATATGCTTGACGGTGATTTGGTGCACGAAAAAGCTTTGAAAATTGCTGGATATGAACAGCAGATAAAAGACGAATGTGAAGAAAAAGCGAGAAGCTATATTTCTCTTGCTATCGCTAAATGTGCCGCTGATCAGGTATCTGAGGCTACTGTATCCGTAGTTCCCCTTCCTAACGACGAGATGAAGGGAAGAATTATCGGACGTGAGGGAAGAAACATCAGAACCTTTGAAACTCTTACAGGCGTCGACCTTATTATTGACGATACCCCGGAAGCAATTACGCTTTCCTGCTTTGATCATGTCAGACGTGAAGTGGCAAGGATCGCTCTTGAAAAGCTTATAGCCGACGGTCGAATCCATCCTACACGTATTGAAGAAATGGTTGACAAGGCAAAACGCGAGGTTGAGTACAGAATTAAACAAGAGGGCGAAAGAGCAATTCTGGAAACTAATGTACACGGTATGAATCATGAGCTGGTCAAGCTTATAGGACGTCTCAGATTCCGTACAAGTTATCGACAGAACGTACTTAATCATTCAATCGAAGTAGCGCAGCTTTCCGGTATACTGGCTTCAGAACTGGGAGTAGACGCTAACCTGGCAAGACGTGCGGGACTTCTCCACGACATTGGTAAGGCTCTTACCGCAGAAATTGAAGGCTCTCATGTTCAGATAGGCGTGGACGTCTGCCGTAAGTACAAGGAAAATGCTGAAGTTATCCATGCGATAGAAGCTCATCACAACGATGTTGAACCGAGAACTGTTATTGCCTGTATCGTTCAGGCAGCTGACGCTATTTCTGCTGCAAGACCTGCTGCAAGAAGTGAAACTGTATCGCAGGATAGAGCTCTGGGGCGAAGGTTTCGACTGGTTCGACTACAAACGCTGGAAAGAGCCGATCGTGCGCAAGGCATATCCGGAAGGCAGTTTCCATGTACAGTTTGCTATAACCATCCAACCTTCGGACAACAATCAGTGGACTTGGGTATTCCCGGCCAAAGAAGTCGATTATAATGATGCACTTTCTTCATATATAGAATAAGCATAAACTCTCTCTGACAGTAAGCGGAAGGGAATGTGTCAAAACTGAATAAAAGAACGCAAATTACACAAATAACGCAAATTAAAAATCAGATAAGCTCTGATTATCAAAAGTATAAGAAAACATTATTTGTATAATTCGTGTAATTTGTGTTCTAATCTTTATTTTGATACACTCCTCTTCCCTATTTCTATCATTTTCGTTACCTCACGAAAATGATCATCAACATTACTTGTTCCTTTCTTGCTATTTTTATCTTTCAAATTCAAAAATACGATAACCACTGTTGTAGTAATATCTCCCGCCGCCACCGCAAGCCAGATTCCCGTCACGCCGAACCATACAGGCAGTATAAAGAAGAACAAGACCGGCAAGATACCACGCAGCAGTGTAAGCCTCATCGCCAGATTAATACGTTCAATACTGGTATAGTATCCTATTGTGATTACATTGATCCCGAAGAAAATGTAATCGACAGCAAACAGAGGCAGACCGGCAACCGCATACTGCCAGGCATGGCTCGTCCGATCCGGCAAGAATAAGGAAACGATATCGCCGGAGAAACAGACAAACACTCCGCTAATCAGCAAAGCGAACACAACAGCAGAAATGATGCATAAACGCAACGCCTTATTGGACCGCAATAACTGTCCGCAACCATAATTGTAGCTGACAATGGGTTGTGCCGACTGAACCATAGCATTGAACACAATGAAAATAATAGGAAACAGATAGCAAACAAAACAGTATTCCCATAATGATACTGACAATCGTCAGCATAACGATTGACTGCGTAACATTGATATTGGCGACCACCAATTTGCCACGAGACAGATTAATGGAAGCAAGAATTCCTCCGCCCATACCGAACATCAGTCCCAACCCGGCCGCTATCATAAAAATAGGCGCCGCAATATTCACCGCGGCAATAGCATCACTACCTATTCCGCGTCCTACGAATATCCCGTCGACAACAGTGAACAATGCGGATGATACCATACCCAGCAACGTGGGGAAAAGTTGTTTTGTAAACAACTTACTCACACTCATGTTTTTGAAATCCAAATTATCCCTTTGCATATCTCATTGTTTTTAAAAAAGCGGTGCAAAGGTAGGTTTCATTAATTTGTTGATACTTAACAAATGGTAATTAAAACATTTGCATTATCTTTGTCTTTCAATATATAAGTAGCTGAATTATGAAAACTTATCTCAACATTTTCTTCCTGTTCCTGATTCTGTGTGCCTCATGCGGCAGCCGGAAAGCAAATGACAACAAGGGAACAACACTTCAGGCAGACACCGTGAAAAAATTCACGCTTCCCATTATACCAGCCATGCTGAATACCCCCGAATTGCGTGCAGATTATCTGGTACGGCACTACTGGGACAATATGGATTTTACCGATACCACTTATATTAACCTGCCGGATGTTACGGAACAGGCGTGGGTGGACTTTATAGATATTATGAAGGTAGTTCCGGACACTACTGCGATAGCTGCCATAAAGCAGATGTATAAGATGGCAGATCAAAAGAAAGTAGTATTCTTCTATTATACAGACTTAGCTGAAAAGTATTTGTATGACCCGAACTCTCCGATGCGGAATGAGGAACTTTACATTCCGGTGCTGGATGCCATGCTGGAAAGCAAGGTGTTGAATGATACGGAGAAAATACTTCCGCAAGGACGCAGGGAACTGGCAGAACAGAATCGCATCGGAAGGCCGGCAAAAGATTTCACCTATACATTGCTGTCCGGGAAAGGCGGTACGCTCTACGGAGTGAAAGCAAAATATACGCTGCTGTTTATCAACAATCCGGGATGCCATGCTTGTGAAGAAGGTATAGAAGCCTTGAAACAGGCACCCGCCATCAATAATGAGTTTGCCGCAGGAAACTTAAAGATACTGGCTGTTTATCCGGATGAAGATAAGGAAGAATGGGAAAGACACTTACCGGATTTCCCAAAAGAATGGATAAACGGGTATGATAAAAAACTCGTCATAAAGGAAAAGAATCTGTATGATCTGAAAGCAATACCTACCCTGTATCTGCTGGATAAAGACAAGAAAGTATTGTTGAAAGATGCAACGGTGGCGCAGATCGACCAGTACCTGCAATAAGTGATTAGTGGTGAGTGATCACTAAAAATATCCCCTCTCACCACTCCACATCGTGAAGGATAAAAGGGGATGAAGAAACGAGAGAAGAGAGAGTATTGATTTATTCTTTATTCCCTGCCACCACCTAAAGCCTGGTAGAGATTGATAATTCCCTGTATCTCATCGAAGCGGTCGGCTATCTGCGTCAGTTGGGCAGAGAGCAACGATTGCTGGGCGGTAAGTACTTCCAAATAGGTGGAGTTACCATGTTTCATTAACAGTTGCGTGCTGCGGACTGCGGTTTCCAATGAAGTAATCTGTCCGTCGCGCAACTCCGTTTTGCCACGAGCCACCTGCACTTGGGTAAGGGCATTGTTCACTTCACTTCCTGCATTCAGCAGAGCCTGCTGGAAAGAAAGCTTAGCTTCTTCCTGTTGGGCTTTGGCTATTTTCAACTGTGCCATGTTCAATCCTTTATTAAATAAAGGTTGTGTCAGTGAACCGACTGCGGAGAGTAACAGTTTGCCCGGATTGATAATCATGCTTCCGGCAGAGTTTGTCCAACCTGCCGTACCTCCCAAAGTAATGGAAGGATAAAAGGCCGAACGAGCCGCATTGGTACTATAAAAGGCCTGTGCCAACGAAAGTTCCGCACTCTTCACGTCGGGACGACGGGAGAGCAACTGCAAAGGAACGCCAACGGTAAGTTCTTCCGGGAAGCTTTGTCCCTGTAACTTTCCACGTTCGATAGCGTCAGGCACATCACCCAGTAAAATAGAAAGCGAATTCTCGATTTCACGGATTTGCTGTTTAAGGTCGAGCAAAGAAGCTTCTACCATATAACAGTTTGCTTCGGTCTGGGCTACTCCCGCCTCATCCGTCATACCTGCTGCTTTCATGGCACGCATTGTCTTCACGCTCTCACGCCATTTGGCGGCAGTTTCGGCAGAGACGTTGTATTGTGCATCGAGCATTAATAAGGTATAATACATATTTGCCACATTGGCTATCAACGAAGTGGTGACAGCTTGTTCGTACTCCAGGCTCTGAAGGTACAAAGCTTTCGCACGGCGTTTCGCATTGGTCAGTTTACCGAAAACATCAATTTCCCAACTGGCGGATGCTATACCGCTATATGTCCAGGAACCTTTTGATTTATCAAAGCTACTGACACCTCCCTGCGGAGTCAACATAAAAGAAGGCAGATAGGCCAGACGGGCGGATGACAGAGTGGCTTCCGCTTCTTTGATGCGCCACTGAGCGGACTGCAAGTCGGTGTTGCCTTGCAGTGCATGCTCAATGAGAGATTGTAGTTGCGGGTCGGTAAACAACTCGCGCCAGGAGAGAGAGGCGATAGAGGTGGTGTCTTCCACCTCTACATCCTGCCCGTAAAGTCCGTCGGTCTTGACTTCAGGACGTTCATATTTGGTATAGATGCCGCAACTACTCAACAGCAAGGCTGCGACAGCTAAAGTGATGATTTGTTTCTTCATTTTTCTTTTGATTGATATTCTTCTATTTCTTTCTTACTCACTTCCATCTCCTCCTCAATCTGCCAGTCTTTGGTAGGCATGGACTGAGCCGGACGAAGACGTTCCTGTAACCACTGGAAGGTGACGAACAAAGCCGGAACGATGAAAAGCAATGCCAATGTACCGATGGTCATACCACCTACTACACCCGTACCCAACGAACGGTTACCGTTAGCACCTACTCCGGTAGCTACCACCAGCGGGAACAGACCGAAGATCATGGTGAGTGCAGTCATCAGGATAGGACGAAGACGTGCTTTGGCTGCGCTGACTGCGGAAGCAATCAATCCCATGCCTGCTTTTCGGCGCTCGGCAGCATATTCCGTCAACAGAATGGCTGTCTTGGCAAGCAAACCGATCAACATAATCAAACCTGTTTGCAGATAAATGTTATTCTCCAATCCTGCTATCTTGGCAAACAAGAACGTACCCATCAGACCTACCGGAACCGCAAGAATAACTGCAAACGGAACGATGAAGCTTTCATAAAGCGCACTCAGGATAAGATAGATCATCAAAATACAGATACCGAAGATAATTACCGTCGTACCACTCTGCTGGTTCTCTTCACGTGTGATACCACCGAAGTCATAACCGTAACCTTTCGGCAAGCTGATTTCTGCTGTCTCTTTCACGGCACGAATGGCATCACCCGTACTATATCCCTCGGCAGGCATGGCATTCACAGCTATGGAATTATACATATTGAAGCGACTCAGAGTCTCGGCACCATAACTACGGGTCAGTGTAACGAACTGGCTCAGCGGAGCCATCTCACCGTTTGCCATCCGCACAAAGGTGTTGTGCAACGAAGTCTCATCCATGCGGTATTCAGGACCAGACTGTATCATAACCCTATATACCTTTGAGAAACGGTTGAAGTTAGATACATACTGTCCGCCATAGTAACCCGAAAGTGTGGAAAGCACTGCATCCGGAGTAATGCCGGCACGTTTACATTTAGCAGCATCTACCTCGACAGTCCATTGCGGATAGCGCACATCGAAAGTAGAATAAGCCATGGAGATTTCGGGACGCTGGTTCAAAGCACCCAGGTATTGTTGGGTAGTCTGGAAGAAGGTGTTCACATCCGTGCCCAACTTATCCTGTACATTCAGGTCGAGCGCATTACCCATACCATAACCCGGAATCATACCCGGAGCAATTGCAAAGATCGTGGCATCCTTGATATCTGCCGTGCGGGCATAAATCTGTCCGATGACAGCCTGCACCTGATCTTCTTTCTTCGTACGTTCATCCCAGGGTTTCAGCTTCACAACAATCATACCGAATGTATTTCCCTGTCCGGAAAGCAATCCGTAACCGGTTACTTTCTGGATATGTAACTTTTGCGGAAGAGCTTCCAAGCGTTCTTCTATACGAAGCATAACATCATCCGTAGTCTTCAATGAACTACCCGGAGCCGTACTTACGTTGACGAACAATACACCCTGGTCTTCATCAGGTACCAGACTGGTCTTCGTAGAATTCATCAGGAGTACTAACAATACAACGGAACAAACCAGCAACGACCATGACAACCAGCGACGCTTGATAAAGAATAGTACCGCATTCTTATATTTACTTACCACCACATCGAAAGCAGCATTGAACGAATTACGGAAACGGGCGGCGAAATTATTCTTCTGCGTACCATCTTCATTAATATAAGGTCTCAGCAACAGAGCGCAAAGGGCCGGACTCAGTGTCAAAGCGTTAATAGCTGAGATACCTACGGCAACCGCCATTGTCAAACCGAACTGCGTATAGAACGTACCGGACGTACCACTCATAAACGATACAGGGATGAACACCGCCATAAATACCAGTGAAGAGGTGATAACCGCATTACTGATACCTTTCATAGCGTCGATACTTGCCATATAAGAAGACTTATACCCGACATCGAACCTCGACTGTACCGCCTCGACGACGACTATGGCGTCGTCCACCACTGTACCGATCACAAGTACCAATGCAAACAGGGTAATCAGATTGATACTGAATCCGGCAACGGACATAAAAGCGAATGTACCTATCAGTGACACGATGATACCCACCAACGGAATCAATGTGGAACGGATATCCTGCAAGAATACATATACCACCAGGATAACAAGAAGGATAGCCTCGATCAAAGTCTTTACTACCTCATGGATAGAAGCGAACAGGAAGTCATTGGAACTCATCATCTGTGTCAGCTCCACACCTTTCGGCAGGTCTTTGCGTACTTCGTCCAGCAGATTGTCGATGTTCTGGTTTACTTCCGTAGCATTGGAGCCGGCCGTCTGGAACACCATACAGGAAACACCATTGTGACCGTCCATACCGCCTTTGTAGGCGTAGCTGTCCTTACCCAGTTCCACATCTGCAATGTCTTTCAACTTCAGCACTTCACCGTCTTCCGTAGAACGGATTACGATTTCACCAAATTCCTCCGGTGTAATCAGACGACCTTTATACTTCATAGTATATTGATAAGTTTCGTCCGAATTTTCACCGAACGAACCGGCAGCCGACTCAATATTCTGCTCGGCAAGTGCTGCCGTCACGTCAGACGGAATCAGTTTGTACTGTGCCATCACATCAGGCTTCATCCAGACACGCATACTGTAGTCACCACCCATAATCATCATATCGCCCACACCTGCAATACGCAGCAACTGCGGTTTCAGATTGATACTCATATAGTTGGCAAGGAAGTTTTCATCATACGAATTATCAGGACTATGCAATGAAAACATCTGTAAGATACTGGTCTGGCGCTTCATAGTGGTCACACCTACCTGAGTTACTTCTCCCGGAAGCTGTCCGGTAGCTCTGGAAACGCGATTCTGCACATTAACGGCAGCCATATCCGGGTCGGTTCCTTGTTTGAAATAGACGGTAATGGATACCGAACCGGCATTGGTAGCGGTAGACGTCATATAAGTCATGTCTTCCACACCGTTGATGGCTTCTTCCAGGGGAGCGATAACACTTTTTTGCAGGGTTTCCGCACTGGCGCCGTAGTAGGTTGTACTTACCTGTATTGTGGGAGGTGCGATATCCGGGTATTGTTCGACGGGCAGAGTAAACAGCCCGATAATACCCACGACAATTATAGCGATAGAAATGACCGCCGACAAAATGGGGCGTTCTATAAAAGTTCTGATGTTCATTTTTTGTTTTTAATTTTGTTTTGCTTTAATCGGGGTTCCTTCACGCAGTAGTCCAACGCCTTCTGTTACGATTATGTCGCCTTCGCCGAGGCCTTCCGTGACGATATATTCTTTACCTCCGTTTACACGGGTTACACGGACAGGTGTCGATTGGGCTTTTCCGTCTACAACTTTGTATACAAACGATTTGTCCTGAATTTCAAAAGCCGCAGCCTGAGGAATAACGATACAACCGTTTTGTTCCGAGGGTATCATTACATTACCGGTCCCGCCGCTGTGTAATAATTCGTCCGGATTCGGAAATATGGCACGCAGGCTTACGGTGCCGGTGGTACGGTTGATGACTCCGCTGATGGATTCGATTTTTCCTTTTTCAGAGTAAGCGGATTTATCGGTTAATTGCAAATTGATTTCAGGCATATTTTTCAAAGCCTCTTCTTTAGAACCGTATTGCCGTATCAGATTCAGCAATTGATTTTCAGTCATTGAAAAATAGACATACATATCCGAATTATCGGAAACGGTTGTCAAAGGTTCGGACATTGCCGAACCGACCAGTGTCCCTACCCGGTAAGGCAAAGTTCCTACTACGCCGTCTACCGGACTTTTTACTACCGTATAAGAGAGGTTGTTGCGGGCATTTACTTCCTGGGCTTTCATTTGAGCCAGTTGTGCTTCTGCTGCCAGTAAGGCATTCTTGGCCGTACTCAAA
>OHPO01001447.1_pt1 | contig 10589 bp, 10 predicted proteins | sample 1577741 | NCBI WGS metagenome assembly OHPO01 (sample SAMEA3879574, study PRJEB24766) | human gut metagenome | biome: human-associated habitat; feature: feces | place: USA | collected 1985/1987
CCCTCCCTGGGCTTGTCCTCCTCTTTCTCTGCAACAGGTTCACTTTTGTCCTTCTCTTCTTCGGTGCCAAGCAACAGGCGCTCCTCTTCTTCCCTTTCCTCACAATGTTTCCAGAAATCATCCAATGCCTCTTCCACAGGCAATTCATCTTCTACATTGTCTTCCTCTGTTTTCAGGTTGTCCAGCAGTTTCATTAATGTCTGTACTTCATCCGCATCAAACTCTTCATCTGATGCTTTCATAATGTACCAGTCCAACCGCTTGGTAAGCTCCTGAATCAGGCTTTCGTTATCCTGCTTCTTCATTTTAATTCCAATTCCTTTCCCTTCTGCATATCCTTATCTGGTGTAATATTGGTCCCTCGTTAAGTACATGATTCTTTTTTGTCAATTCTTACAGATTTTTTGTATTTTTTGTCGATACCGGACTCGTCGGGTATGTTTTGGGCTATCTTGCTTCTCAATCTGCTGATCCTGACACTCATATTGTTCTCGGATATTTTCTCAAGTTGTGCCAGCTCAGAAATTGAATACCCGTGAAGAAAATATTTGTAAAATCTGTTCTTCTCCTCTTCCGTCAGGCCTTTCGTTATTATGAGATCAAGTTCTGATTTTCCGTAACCGTCTTCCGTGAATGTATATTCGTCGGCATCCAGGTCGACTTCACATTCTATCTTCTTCAATGACTTATTCAGTTCACGTATTTTATTCTTGGCAGTATTGATCAGCCATCCCATTGGATTGGAATGTTCACAGAGAATATCCCACTTTTTATACGCAACATAATACGTTTCTTGCAGGACATCCTTTGCCAGTTCCTTGTCTGCCACCCTGTAGCGGATAAACTTGTATATTTCCGCCTGTGTCCTACGGTACATCTCATCAAATTCTTGATGGTCTCCTGTTGTCTCTTCTTTCTGCATGTGCACCTACCATCGCCTCATATAGAGGTTTTATCTTTCTAAAATATTTACTCTATAATTTAACATTTATCCCCGTACTAAATATAGATGATTTTACTATAAAGTAAAAATTTGTTTTACATCTGCTTATATTTTACTTTTCGTAGATTTTGTGTCAATTTTTTCTCATCGACAAATACTGTTAAAATTTGCAATTTTTGTTGTTGACAAACGGTATCTCTTTTGTTAGAATGAATCACGGTGATTGCGTTAGCCGTCACGTGATGCTGCTGTGGCTCAGTCGGTAGAGCGTCGCATTGGTAGTGCGGAGGTCACGGGTCCGATTCCCGTCAGCAGCTCTCATATAAGAAGCGGAAACATTGATTTTACAGTGTTTCCGCTTTTTGTTTTTCACAAACGCTGTAGATTTTCTTACTGCAAATCTCATCTCTGTCACAAAATTATAAATCCTCCAATAATACATGTGCCGGTATCTCCAGCACTTCAGCAATATCAAATATTACCTCCAAAGAAAACGGCTGGTCACAATTCGGTGCCTCGATCTTGGTGAGATAGCTGATACTAATACTTATTCTGTCCGCCAACTGCTCCTGTGTAAGTCCTCGTTGTTTTCGATATTTTTTAATCGCCTGTCCTATAATTTTATATTGTTCCGAATGTTTCTGACTCATTCCCTCATCTCCTGTTTCCTACCTCTACAATTCTAAAGGATATTGAAGGAATGAATGTTTCAGTCATAATGAAAGTTATAGGTAAAAAAATACCGATTTATTTTGCATCCGTTTCCAATGCCTGATAAATCGGTATTTCATAAACAATTATTTTCTTCCTAATAGTTTAATCTCTGCGTAATGTAAATTTGCCTACCACTTCATTTAAGGAATATGCCTGTGCCGACAATTCCTCGCTGGTTGCAGAAGATTCCTCCGCAGATGCGGAATTGGATTGTACGACCTCCGAAATCTGAGTCACTCCCACTTCTGCCTGTTCCATTGCCTGTGCCTGCGCTGTTGATTCTTCACTAAGTCTCCTGGAATCTGCTGCAATCTCCTTAACTCCGGTCACAATCTGCTCCAGTGATTCCGCTGCCGCTTCAGCGGCCTGATTTCCCCTCTCAATTTCCTGCAGAGAGCCTTCGATCAGACTTCTGGTATCCACTGCGGACTGTGCACTCTGTTCTGCCAGTTTGCGAATCTGTTCTGCCACAACAGCAAAGCCTCTTCCTGCTTCCCCAGCTCTGGCAGCCTCGATTGCGGCATTCAATGACAGCAGGTTGGTCTGACTGGCAATGTCTTCGATTTCTGCAATAATATTTTGAATCTTTTTGGACGTATCGTTGATTCGATCCATCTCTTCCATAAGAGATTTCATCTGTGCATGTCCGGCATCCGCCTGCTGTGCATAATTTTCCGCCTTCCGGGTGGTCTTCTGCAATTCACCCGCCGTACGGTTCACTGCATCCGCGATATTTGTAATCGTTGCTGTCAGTTCCTCCACCGAACCTGCCTGATCGGTAGCTCCCTCCGCAAGGGACTGGGCAGATTCTGCCAGATTCTCAGCGCCGGCTGATACCTGTTTTGCAGCTTCTTCTACCTGATGCAGCGTACCGTTCATCTGACGGTTCATTTTACGCATGGCATCCTTCAATGCCACAAACTGTCCTACATATTTATCCTCAATCTTAGTGCCGATAGCATAATTTCCCTCTGCCATCTGTCCCAGAAGTTCTCCGGCATCCGTAATGATCATATCCAGATCCGATGCCATTCCCTTTGCCACCTGTATCATATAAGAAATCTCATCTTCCGTTGCACACTCCGGAAATGCGCTGTTTAAATCTCCCTGTGCGAAGGTCTGCAGACGATCTGCCAATGCTATCATGGGCTTTTCTATGTCTTGCGCCATTTTTCGTCCCAGGATCACCGAACTCCAGAAAGAAACCACAACGATTGCCAGGATCACCAACAGCATATTCCGTTCCATTGCCCGCAGATCCGCTTCCGCACGGTCACCTTTCTGCACGCACAGGTTCATCAGTTCAACGAATTCTGCATAAATCTGGTCAAATCTGTCGTATCCAGTTCCTGCGCTTCCAGATAACCATCCGCATCATCCGAAGTTGCCAATTCCAAGATTCGTGCATCCAGCTCCCAATAGCCGTCAAGTTCCGTCAAGACCGCATTGTAAGCTTCTCTTCCCTCGGAGAATTTGAGTGTTCTGCTCAATTCATCCATATAAGTTTCGAATGCCTCTTTCTTCTGGTCATGCAGAGCTGTCTGCTTTTCGATCACAGCTTCATCATCATACCCGACCACTGCGCGCAATGCACTTCTACTCTCCGAAAAAGCGGTCATCGCCTTACCGATATCCCCCTGTGTAAAACCATACCGATTCAGTGCTTTTTCATACTGCGCCGCAGCAATCAGAAGCGCTCCGATTCCAATGATTGCAGCTACCGCTCCAATTACCGCCACTTTTGTGAATCCCTTTGTCAATCGCTTCTTAATACCCTGTTGCTTTTGTGTTGCCATATATCGGTCCCCCTTGTTATTTATAAAAAATGCCATAATTTGCATTTTCATGTAAATTGTAGCACTTTCTGTTTTCCTCTTCAACTGTACGAAGGAATCACTTTTCTCATGTTTTCTGGTCTTTCATTATCTCTTCCGACAAAACCTCTATCCTATGTCTTGACATCTTATCACAATCTTTTTTTATGTCAGTACAATAGTTCAAAAATTTCTCCTTATCTGCATGGTACAGTAAATACATGATATTATAACAGGTATGATATCTATTCTGATCTACGTCCCCCACAGGAAAAGACGTCTTATTATACAGCTGATCCACTTTTGTCATTATGATCTCATGGTAATAACTGTTGCTAAAATAATTTCTGAGTTTATATGAAAATTGGTACGCTTTTTCCCCGTGGGTTGTGATCCTCAAATGTTCTACATATGTCTCAATCAAAAATTCTTTCATGTTTTCATTTTCTTCCATGTATATTATTTTCACCTTGTCTGAAGACATATGGAATAAATCATAAGAGTGCGTTAAAATTTCTTCTTTTCCATCTCTGACTGCCTGTTTTAGCATTTTGTTTAACCCGTTTTTATATATGGTTAAAACATCCTCATTATCTTCCTCCAGAATATCACTCCATACCATATAGGAATCTGCAAATTCGTTTAATTCCACAATGTTTTTTGCCTGAAGCAATCCCTTTTTTAAATCCGGCAGCATTACTTTTATCTCTGCATCTGTCTTATAATAATTGGGTTTATCTCCCGATTTAAGAAACAGTCGATACTCGGCTTCTAATTGTTCTTTATCAAGCGTCCCCTCCTGATAGTATCTCAACAGCATTCCGGTCAAATTATTACTGCTCTTTGTACCATAAAGATATTTCCCTATTCTATGCTCCAACGTATTTTCAATACTGCTCACCATCTTTTTCACCGAATCCGTATTGTTGGGATCATCCTCCTTATAATACAGATTGTGTGTACTTTCAACGACGATGGCATAACATATCAGTCTCAGTTCCTCCAAAAATTCATCTTTATTGCAGTCTTCACAAAATAATATTACATCATCATAAAATCGCTGCGCCTTTTCAAGTGTCCGCAAGTTTTCCACTTTATGAAGGTTTAGAAATTTTTCAATAAATTGAGCATGGATATGCAATTTACTCCACCCGACACTCTCTGCCCGTTCCGTAATAGCATATGTTCGTTCAATTACCTTTTCACTGTATTTGTCAAATATCTCTTTTTTATCTTTTGACATTTCTGCGGTATTCGCAACGAGTATAACTTTCACATAATTACATTGTTTCAGTTCCTCTATGATTCCAAATATCTCTTCCAAATTCATATTACTGTTCATTCTTTCCAGATCGTCTATGACCACAATGTGAAGGAATGTAAATTCTTTGGACAATAATAAAAATAATTCTCTTTCGTTTGCTATATTTTGTACCACATCCCGGGCCTGTCCGACTTTATCCCAGACCTTTGCTGCGCCTTCTATGATATTATTAGCTATTTCACCAATCTTCCCGCCGACATTATTCTTCAATGCCAGTTGAAACAATACTTCATGATATATTTGTCTCGCATCTGTCATTCCGAACATTGATATTTTACAAACGTCCGGATTTCCTGCCAACGCCTCATTTACCGCATAAGACTTCCCGACACCCCAGGTTCCATCAAACAAGATGGTCTTATAAGGTAAGTCATTGATATTGCCAATTATAGTTTTTATTTTATCTGCTCTCATTTTTTCCTTTCTGTACACAAATTCATAATAACCGGACAATCTTTTTACATAAGTTTCTCCGGTTATCTGTCGTTCTGCGTTGTGTAATTGTTGGTGAGTTCCGGTTTGCAAACGGATTGTCTTATAAATGTCACAGATTAATCATTCCATATTTTCTCTGCATTGCCAGTAGCACTTCCGGATCATCCAGCTGCGCCACCTTATCTGTATCTCCTCCGGCAATTCCCTGTAGGATTTCCGGTCCCTTGCATACATATCCAGCCGCACCGGCTTGCCATCCACGGTATACTGGAATTCCCTCTGTGACTGGATATCTTCCAGTGTTCCCACCCGTTTTTCCAGCATCCGCTCCAATACATCATGGCAGAGCACCTTGTCACCCATTGTCTTGCCGAAGATAAAATCATCCGATATCGTCAGTTCCTCATAGCGTTTTGCCATTCACATTCTCCTTTGCTTTTACCGCAGGAAAATATGCTGTCGCAGAAACGAATTTCAATCCGTTCTACGCCTTCTCCTGCTCTATTGTTATCATTGGGTAATTAAGCAGGGATTCCTCTGAAGTCATAGACACCGGCTTACACCGATATAGAAATTTGAAATAGAAAATCTGCTTACGAATAGAGGATAGCAAATGAGCACTCGATTGTCAACGTGGCAAAATAGCAAAATCTGTCCCTGGCAAATTTGGGCATTATTCTTTAAAATCAATTTTAACTCCATCTATATATTTATTTTGGTCTTATAGCCTGTCCTTCAGATTTTTCTGAACATCTTTTCATAATCATTCTCCATAATGTAAATCCTATTATTGCTCCAAGGACATTATGAAACGGATCATCAAAAAGTTCAAAGAGTCCACGTTTTGTTAATAACTGGCTGAATTCTATGCTGTAACTTATAATTGCTGCAATCAGTATCACCCATCTTAACTTTCGAACACCTAATCCCTGCAATCCTATTCCTACCTTATTGCTTTAATATAACTCCAAAATGACATAAGTTCTGCCCTCGGATTTCTTATTGTTTGACGGGCATGGAATCGTTCTTCACGTTGTGTCCATAGATCACCGTATTGTTGTCTGTAATGTCCTTACTGTTCAGATTCTCCGTATATATGCACCCGGGATATCCATACGAACCATCAATATTATGCATAAAGTAATAGGAATTATCGGAAGGATGCTGTAAAATCGGATATTCAATTTCTGTCCCCGGTACAGTGATCCAGGCATACACATCCGGATTCACCGACTGCCGCTCCTGCCACAATGGTCATTATCTATCGTTTCATGTGAGCTCCTTCTTCCCAAATAATGGAAGATTTTACTACTCCTAAATTTTATTCTACGTTTTTAACGTAATTTTAATTCCGCTTTAAATGTAACCGCTATATACGTTCAAAACAGGTATTGTCAATAGTTTGGGGGCTTCATGCAGGACGAGATGGCTGGAAAAACAGAAGAAAACGGATACTTCAGGTAAACCTCCGAAGTATCCGCTATTTTGACTATGTTAAACAATTCCGTTCTAATTAAATCCGAACAATTTCTGGCAGATCTTATATCCCTCTACCGAAATCTTCCGTCCGCCTCTTCCGGGAAGGTTCATGGTACCGCCCATAATGCCGTTACGCATCCACAGATACAGGCGTTTGTCTTTTCCTTTCAGGTACTCCCACAGTTCTTTCTTTTTCTCCAGATGTTCTGTGGTACCGGAGCGGATCAACAGTACGGAAGATACTGCCATGATGATCTCCAGATAGTTGCGCATGTACTGGTACAGACGTCGGTTTTTCACCAGTTCCGACTTTCTGCCCACCAGATAATCAATCATCAGCTTCGTCACTCGGATCTGCTGGTCGATGCGGGAGATCATCACGGTCTCATTCACCGACTGATCCTGTCTTCCTATATAATATCTGTAGAAATTCACATCCAGATAATACATATTCTTCACATAAGGAAGCGGTTCAAATACATACAGGTTGTCCACATAGAAGGTGTGCTCCGGAAGCTTCAGTCCACATTCCTGTAACAGTCTGGTACGGAAGATCACGGAGTGCATCAGTATGTAATGGCCCTTCAGAAAATGATGGCAGTCCGTCCAGGTGAACATCTTCTCCACCGGCAGGATATGACGGTACTGGATCACCTTTTTGCGGCGCTCGCCTTCTTTTTCATAGACATAGTTGCTGATGAGCATATCCAACGCCTGACCGCCGCCGGCCAGTTCTCTGAGAGTGTCCAGGATCTTAAAATATGCATCCTGCTTCACCCAGTCATCACTATCCACTACTTTAAAATATAGTCCCGTGGCATTGGCGATTCCGGTGTTCACAGCAGAACCATGTCCGCCGTTCTCCTTATGAATAGCACGCACAATCGTAGGAAACTGTGCTTCATATTCGTCTGCAATCTCTGCGGTACGGTCTTTGGTAGAACCGTCATCGATGATCAGGATCTCCACATCCTCTCCGCCGATCAGCAGCTGCCGCTGCTGGTTCAGCAAATAGGAGAGGTGCTCCCGGTCCGTGGTGTAATAAATACGGTTTCCCTCCACCAGGCAGGTAACAAGCCCCGCATTCACCAGCTTGCTCATATGGTGGTGAATGGTGTTGCGGGCCAGGCCGAAATGGTTGCACAGCTGCTGACCGTAGACCGCCGGATGATCCCTCAGATAACAGAGAATGTCAAACCGGGTCTTGTCCCCGATGATCCGGATGGCGTCATATACCTGGGAGGCGCTGCTGTTTTCCGCCAGGGTGCGCCGCAGCGACAGCCGCATAACTCCGCAGCAGATCAGCACGCTGCCGTCCTCCTGCTCCATGGAGAGGTTGGTATCCGGTCCCATCAGAAAGGGAATCAGGTGATAATGCACCTCCGGCGTGATGGCCAGGCTGGAGGTCTCCCGGAGATAGCTCTCCGTCCCCAGGCCCTCCACCTCCCGGCAGAAGGCCTCTATGATCTCCTGAATGCGGCCGGACTCCGTCTCCAGCGCCGCTATGGCCGGGCGCAGACAGGCTGCGATCTCCGGCAGCAGAGTCCGGTAATTCTGGTGGATCTCCAGCAGAGCCAGGCGGCTCTCCGTGGGGATCGTCAGCGCCAGCACCCGGGAAACCAGCTTTGCGGCGGCCCCGGCGGCAGGGCCGGACTGCTCCTCCAGGCTCAGCGAGATCATCATGTTTCGCGCCGTCTCGTCCGGCGTCAGGCGCTCCATCTGCTGCATCAGGGTCTCAAAGTCCTGCCGGCGGGACAGCATGGGATAGAAGAACAGAAAAGCCGGACTATAGGACCCGATGGTGCTGTAGGAAAAGCCCTTGATGTCGCCGAACAGACGCTGCAGGGTCTCTGCCGGAACGGAAACCTCCGCGTCCAGGTCCTGCAGCAGCTCCCGCAGGGCGGCGCTGGCCCGATGGAAGGGCTCCGCCTTCCGGACGCCCCGGGCCTGTAAGCGCTCCTCCAGCCGGTCCAGGGTATGGCCGTTGGCCCGGGAGCCTAAGTACGCCAGAGCCTCCAGCGCCGGGTTGATCTCGTGCAAAATTTCCATGACAGTGCTCTTCCTTTGCTTCTTTGACGGATGCGGACAGGCTTTCCCGGGGAGCATCCCGCGGTTTTCTCGCCCTGTCCCGCTGGCCTTGATTATACATCTTTTTTTCCGGCAAAACAAGGGGACTCCGCGCCGCTGCGGCGGTTTTTTGCAGTCCTGCAATACAGAGCCGTTTTGCATGGGGCGGACCGTTGACTTTTCCGGGGGAATCGTGTATGATAAGAATGGCTCTGTGGGGACACGGGGCCGGAAAGTGAATCATGTCCGAGGATGCTGTGTGGCTGTCCGCTGCAAAGGCCCCTGTGGGGGTCAGGCGGCAGCCTGAAGATCACCCTGACCCCCATCGGCGACAAGGCGGCGGGCTATCTGCCTGTCACCACCACCATGACCAACAAGCAGACCGTGGGCTGCGGCGCCAAGAGCTTCTCTCTGACCATTCCCAAGGCCCTGGACATCACCGTCACCGCCCCCGCCGGCTCTACCCTGCGGATGGGCACCTTCGGCAGCTACTATAGCTATACCTTCCTGGAGCCCGTTTCCCAGGAGACCAAGGGCGACACCATGACCGCCTCCTTCCGCCTGCCGGAGACCGGCAGTCAGCAGTTCCTGCGGGCCCAGAATCCCGACGGCGTCACCTACTGGACCTTCGGCAAATTCACCGGCGGCCAGGAGCTGGCAGTGACCCGGGACGACCTGCACCTGGATGACGATGTCACCGCCGCCTCCGTCAACCGCTTCGACAAGAACGTGTATGACCTGGGCAACATCTACCTGAACATCAACCGCCAGGGCTACCTGAACATGGATGCCGGCCAGACCTACGAGCTGAACGTGCTGCGTAACTGGCAGGCCATCGAGAGCTTCATGAACAGCCAGATCGCCCTGCCCGACGCGCACTATCGGGTGCTGAGCCTGGACGGCGGCGACAGCGACGTGGTGACCATCACCCCCGATGCCAACAACTCCTGCCTGGCCACCATGACCGCCAACCGCCCGGGCACCGCCATCGTCCAGGTGACCTATGACGCCATGACCTTCGTTCAGGGTATGGGCGGCAAGGACTTCAGCGCCATCTGGCCGGAGTTCACCGGCGTGTTCGTGGTGTCCGTGGGTGCCGACGGCTCCTCTATCCAGACCAACACCTTCATCGACCGTCCCACCGTGAACATCACCAAGGACGAGCAGAAGTATCTGGATGCCGAGCACGACATCCTGTTCTATGTGGGTACCCAGGGCGCCAGCTACAGCTTCACGCCCCAGGAGGGCTGCACCGTTACCGTGGCCCGCTCCACCGTTACCGATAAGATGACCTTCAACGGCTTCACCAGCCAGGGCGTTTCCGTGGATAAAAACGGCCAGGTCACCGTTACGGGCCTGACCACCGGCCGCCACATTCTCCGCATCGAGAAGGACGGCATGGCCGCCTACCAGGTCATCACCGCCCGGGGCGTCAGCTATGACCTCATCGACGCCGACGGCAATGTCCTGCCCCAGGATGCGGAGCTGGTTCCCGGCCAGGCCGTAAAGGTCCAGTTCCACGACCTGGTAAGCCCCAAGGAGAAGATCTCCGGCGTTTACAACTTCAATTTCTCCCTGGTGTACCTGGATGCCCAGGGCAACAAGTATCAGACCAACCCCGGCACCCCCTTCGGCCAGTATGACTTCAGCAGCAATCCGGTCCGTCAGCTGCTGAGCGTCACCATCCCCGAGACCGCCGAAGGCTACAGCTATGACCTGACCGGCATCGCATAATCACGGTTGACATTCCGGAACAAATACAGTATAGTAATTCCAGAAATATTGTTCGCGAATGTCAACCGTGATTATGCGA
>OHPO01001448.1_pt1 | contig 10563 bp, 8 predicted proteins | sample 1577741 | NCBI WGS metagenome assembly OHPO01 (sample SAMEA3879574, study PRJEB24766) | human gut metagenome | biome: human-associated habitat; feature: feces | place: USA | collected 1985/1987
TGGACGCCTTGGGCGCGGAAGCCGGTGCCGCGCCGGCGCGCCCGGCGGGACGGCAGATCACCTACACCGACCTGTACGAGTGGGGGCTTTCCGGCAAGCCCGGCAGCGCCGAGTGCAAGGCTAGACTCTTGAATGCGCTGGGGCTGCCGCCGCGCCTTTCCAAAAAGGAACTGGTGGAGGCCTTCAACCGCCTGTACACTTTTGAACAACTGGACGAGTTGCAGTTGAAACTTTTGCAGGAGTGAAAACTAGCTGTTTTTGCCCCACGCCTTCCGCAACAGTTCCAGCGCGTGGGTCTCCAGCCGGGAAACGTAGCTGCGGCTGATGCCCAGCAGCCCGGCGGTCTCCAGCTGGGTCAGGGGCGGCTGCCCGGCCAGCCCATACCGCAGCAGTAAGATCTGCCGCTCCCGGGCGGGCAGGGTGTCCAGCAGCTGCCGCAGCCGCCGGACATCCTCCTGCCGCTCACAGCTGTCCTCCATGCAAAAGCCGTCCTGTATCACGTCCGCTAAGGTCAGCGCAGAGTCCCCGTCTGCCTCCAAAGCTTCCTGCAGGGAAACGGTCTGCCCGCTCTTGCGCTCCCGCCGGAACTGCATACGGATCTCGTTTTCAATGCAGCGGCTGGCATAGGTGGAGAACCGCGCCTTGCGTGTGGCATCAAAGGTATCTACCGCTTTCATCAGCCCGATGGTGCCGATGGAAACAAGATCTTCCTGATCGCCCGGCAGGGCGTAATATTTTTTTACGATATGCGCCACCAGCCGCAGATTGTGCCGGATCAGCTTTTCCCGGGCGGCGGCATCCCCGGCGCGCAGGGCGCTGAAAGCGGCGGCTTCTTCCCGGGCTGTGAGCGGACGCGGAAAGCAGCCGCTTTCCAGATGGAGCGCCAGAAACAGAAATTTTGTGGCGAAAAATTGTAGTAAGGTCAGCAGCACACGATATCCCTCCCGGTACATAGTTGTTAGATTGTATGAGCCGGGGCGCGGATAGTTGCCGGAGAAGCCTTTTGTGCGCGGTATCTTTTCCGCAGGGAAAAAGCGTGGTATACTGAGGGGGATAACTAGGAAGTTGTGGAGGAAAATCAAATGGATATCTGGAAAAGAATGTATGAGAAGGCGAAAGAGCAATATCATCCAGAAGAAGTATCTCCCTTTATATATGCGCACCTTCCAAACCACACTTTTGGAGCCGAATCACGAATATCGGGAAACGTAGACTTTTGTAGAATTATCAAGGCCACAAGCCGATTTTTCCAGATTCTCCGTTTTTGCACGATCCACGCTTTTCTACGCAAATCTACGCCACTTACCGGGTGATTGGCGTAAGTTTTGGCGTAAGTTTCGGCGTAAGCAATTCCGCTTCATGCGTCGAAAATCACAGGTTGCCGGCGATCTGTTCAAAGGCTCTTTCAACCGATTCAAAGCTGCTGTGCGTGTAGACATCCAACGTCACACTGGCATTGGAGTGTCCCATCAGGTATTGCAGGCTTTTTACATCCAGCCCGGCCTGCTGAACATTGGTGCAGAAGGTGTGTCGCAGCACATGAGGTGTAATGCGCGGAACAGGTTTGCCGTACGCCTTCTCAAACTTTTCCTGCACGCCACGCATATAGTTTTCCAAGTGCATTGCCACCTTCGGCATCCCGGACTTGTCCAGAAAGAGGAATCCGCTGCAACCATCCACCAGCGCTTCCACTTTCGTAGACGCTCTGGCTTTTACTACACGCCGCAACGCTGCACAAACGGTATCTGTCATGGGAACATTGCGGATACCGCTTTTTGTTTTCGGCGGTGTGACAAAGTAGGGCTTTTCAGCCGTCCGGCAAAGCTGCCGCCGGACATGGATACAGTGCCGTTCAAAGTCGATATCTGCTCGTGTCAGGCCATACAACTCACTCACACGCAAGCCGGTTCCCATAAGAATGACGATATCATCATAATAGTTGCCGCCATAGTCCTGAACGAATTGCAGATATTTCTCCTGCTGCTCTCTGGTCAGTGCATCACGCACATAAGCGTCCTTCGGCACAACATCCGACAGCTTGAACTTGAATGGATTCTTGCGGATGATGTCATCCTCCACCGCCATCTCAAACGCCGGTCTGACAACGCTTTGCAGGATTCCTATGGTGTTTTGCTTGAAACCGCTGTCATGCAGAAACACGAACCAGCCTTTCGCATCGGACAATTTTACCGTTTTGATGGCTTTTTGCCCGAAAGGGTCAGCATGAATCCGCTTGACCGCTGTGTTGTACGACCGCAGTGAATTGGGTTTCAACCCACGTTTCAGGTTCATATAGCGGTCAACCAGATCAGCCACCGTCATCTCTCCGGCGGCGTAGTCGATGCCGTCTGCCAGATCGCGCCACAGTTCTTCCTCTTTTTTCCGCAGCTCTGTCAGGGATTTAGCGTAAATACAACGCCGTTTCTTGTGGATATCGGTATAACGATAGTCGTAGGTGCCGTTTGCTCTTTGGCTTTCGCCATCCTTCAAAACACGGCCCTTGCTATCTTTGCGCTTTTCAGACATTTAGAAACTCCTTTCTGTGAAAAGCGCATCTATAAGGTCAGTGTCAGTATAACACATCAACCATGCGATTTCCACCCGCAGCGAATGAGAAAAGGACGGTTTCACATTTGCAGCCTTTGGCAGCCTCTCAAATAGAATATGCTTGCTCGACAAAGCAATCGAACAGGCGACGTTTAATCAAACGCTTGTTTCCCACCCAAAGGACAAATTTGCATTTATCTTCATTCGTAATTTCACGCAGTTTGTTAATGCCAATGCCGGAGTAAGCCGCAGCTTCTTCCAGCGTCAGATTGCTCTTTTCCCAAATCGGGACATCTTTCATAGGCAGACCTCCAATTCCTTGTAACCGAACGCCTGTAACCGGGCAGGAAAACTCTCTTTTTCTGCACATAGGCAGTCCGATGCACTTTATACTTTTTCTTCTCTTTTTAAGGTTACATGGTTACAGAAAGAGGAAAACGCAGCAGTCGTGCGGCTTTTCCGCCGTAACTGAGGTGTAACCGAATCTGTAACCAGACGTGTAACCGCTGCTCGTCAGAAGGGAAAGCCCAGCTGCTGGGCTTCCGCATCCGTTATTTCGGAGAAATCTTCAGCCCCGGTTCCGGGGCTGGTTACGCGCTCCCAGCCTTTCTGAACGCCGTACTTCGGGTAACGCTTGGCGATTTTGTGCGCCTGCCAGCCTTGGATATCGCCGCGCGAAATTCCTGTGTTCATGATCTCGCAGATAGCGCGGGTCTCCCACTCTGCCGGGATGTTGGTGTTGCCCAGTGCCTCCGCATAGAGCTGCTTGGAACACACCCGGTCACCCGTGTAGTCCTCCAGAAAGGCATAGATCATGCCCGCCTGCGCGTCCTCCTGCATGAAGTCCTGTTGATGGGCTTGCAACGTTTCCTGCATGGCGGGGCTGAACGCCAACCTGTAGTCGCCGCTGTTGTAGATGGTCATGGCTTCCGCCCAGAGCTGGTCGATATAGGCACGGGATTCTTCCTCGTTGTCCAGAATGTGGACTTCGGCCAGTTCCGCATCCACCGGAACAGGGATGAAGCAGCGGTTGCCTGTGCGGTCACGGGGCAAAAAATCCTGCCGGTTGGTCGTGCCAGCAAAAACACACTGGCGCAGACGGTCGGCAGGATGTGTTTCGTAGGGGACTTTATAGGTCTCCTTCTGCTTGCTGAGAAAGCTCTTGATTTCCTCGATGCTTTTGGCATTGGCGGTGGCAATCATCTCCGACATTTCAATGATCCAGTGACCTTGCAGCTTGCGGTACACGTTGTCATCGTCCAGCCGCCGCAGGTCATCCGAAAACCATTCATCCTTGACTGCCAGCAACCGGAAGAAAGTGGACTTTCCCACACCCTGACCTCCCACCAGACAGAGCATGGTTTCAAATTTGCATCCCGGCTGGAACACCCGTTTGATGGCTCCCATCAGGAAGATCTTCATGGCTTCGCAAGTGTACTCGTCCTCCGCAGCACCGAGGAAGTGGTGCAGGACGTGGGCTATCCGCTCTGTTCCATCCCATTTCAGGCCGTTCAGGTAGTCCCGGATGGGGTGGTAACGGTTCTCGTTGGCAACGATGCGGATAGCGGATTCAATTTTCTTCTCGCTGGAAATGCCGTATTTCTCCATCCGGCGCAGAATATACTTCATGTCGGTGTCGCTCAGCGTCTTGCCGGAGCGCGGCCAGCCAACAGGCTTTACGATGTCAATGCGTTCACTCAACAAGTTCAGCCGGATGGCATCGGCCAGCACATGGTCGTTCTGCAAAATCGTGATGCAGTTCTGGATCGTCCGCTGAATTTCGCCATTGGAGTGCTTGGTCAGCATTTCTTTCACATCGGTAACGGTTTGGGGAGCGCGTTCTTCGTTGACTTCTTTGTTCAATAAACATCACCTCGTACTATTATTGAAAACGATTTTCCGATTTTTCCGCAGCGGGTATATCTCCGGGTTTCCGTTGCATCTGCTCTGCCTGCAAGCGGTTCAGCAGTTGCAGAACAGAATCTCGTGCTTTCTCCTTGACCTGCTCCTTGCCCTTCTGTCGGACTTCCGGCTTCAGCAGCTTCTCCTGCAGACGTGCGGCGGTGGTCTGCATGGTCTTGAGGAACTTGTTCAGCACATCGTCCAAACGATGGGAGGCATATTCCCTAGTAGCTTTGGGAGCTTTTCTCTCTGGCGATAACACCCACCTCTTCGTGTCCTCGATCATCCGCATATCTTCCTTGCGGGTCTCACTGCGAACCACGTCCGTCACGACCTCCACCGCCTTGTCGTAGGCTGCTGCCGAAACTTCATCGATCAGCGTTTCCATGTCGTTGACCTTGAGGGTCAATTCGTCCAGCTTATTCTGCTGGGCGGTAAGCTGCTCCTTCTGCTTGGCAAGGATGAAGTCCTGCTTTTCCAGATATTTGCGGCGCCGTATTCTGCTTCTTCCTCCAATTCCAGACCGTGCCGCTTGGCGATCTCAAACAGCATCTTTCGGCAGGCGGCATCAAAGGCGATCTTGCGGTTGTTGCGGCGGCTGAGAGGTTTATTCGGGTCAGGCAGCTCGAAGCCCAGTGCTTCCAATGCCTTTTCCTGCTGGGGTGCCACCTCACCGTACTTGTTTTCGCAGTCGAACACATGACGCTCATGGATGTGGGGAGTGCTTTCATCCAGATGCAATGCCCAGTCCAGCACATGAACATGGTCGCCATACTTGGCTTTGAACTCCTCGATGAACTCGGTGACGATGTTCAGCAAGTCCTCTGCCGAAGCGTGTTCATCCAGCGTTCCCAGCTGGTAGATGGTCTCTTCCGGGCAGGTCTTGCGGCTGGACAACAGGTCAGGAATGGAACGGTTGCGCTCCGTGTGCCGGATCTTGGCGTTGCGCTCGTTCTGACTTTCAACAAAGGCCGTGTACCGGCTCTCGTAGAACTGCCGTTCCACATCCGAAAAGGTCGCCGCCAGATCTTCCGGGTCTTGCGGGTCGAGAGCCGAACGGAAACCGTAGAAGCAGTCCCAGTAGATGTTGCCTTTGGCTCGTTCTGGGTCGATGTGCTCGCTGTTGGCAAGGCTGAAACTGCGGTCGTTGTGCTTGGGGTTGTAAGTGCCGTGTGCGCCGGCTCGTCCGTTGTGTCGTGTCAGTTTCAGATAGACATCCCTCTTTTCCTGTATTTTTGTACGGTCACTCGTGCGATCAAATCACAGGAGTGATACAATTCTTCCAAGCAAAGGGTCTCGCATTTCAAGACCATGTCTTGAAATCTTCTCTCGGAATCGAGAGGTAATCCTTTCAGAAAAGGATTTATGTGGTTGTCATACTGCAAAGAAAGTGGCCTATCGCTCCTTCCCTCAGTGGGAGATCATGGCGTTTGTCGCTTTCTGCTTAGAAGAGTTTGCTTCTGCTCTGCAAGAAAAGTATAACAGGATTTCCCGCAAAGCGCGTGGGCCTTGTACGTCAACTTTTGTAGACCTCATACGTCTATTTCTTTCACAAATCTCCAAAATGCCGTACCGCCGTATTTAGTATAGCACCCGAAATTGTGAAAGTCGTGGGCCTCGTAGGCCTATTAAGTGGGCCTGTCAGGCCTACTTTTTGCAAAAATTTCCAAAAAGCGTAAGCGGGCACTAGATCACAGTGACTGCTGGGTCTCTTCATTTGAAGCCTACAGAAAGTATAACAGAGAAACTCATACTCGAACAGGAACCGAGAGTTCCTAATTTTCGGTGAAAGTAGGAAGCATCGTTCCCATTTCTTGTTGCATCGCTATTCTTTCTTTGTTGGGAATCACTAAGATGCTGCATCCCTGCAATTATTATAGCGCCTGATAGCGCCTGAAATCACTAAAGTCGTGGGCTTTGTAGGCCTATTATTGGCTCCCTAAATGAACCTGTTTTGATTACTTTTTCCTGATTTTGGTATAAGGTTTAGCGGAGGTTTCTTTCATTTCAACAGCTTGGCGTGGAAGAACGCAGCAGCGGAGCTGCTGGATCTGCCGCCGTTTTGCGCCAGATAATACCCAGTAGGATATGACGCACAGCATCATATCACTGGGCAAGGCGTTCCCCCTTGACTCCCTTCAACGGGCCATTTTGGCCCGTTGATTTTGGCAAGCTGGCGGTCAAAGATTTGCGAATCCCTGCCCACCAGCTCGTCCGGCTTTTTCAGTTGGCCAAAATGACCAACTGATTCTGTTACGGGTAAAATCAAGTGCCGGGTGGCGGCACTTGATTTTCAATAGACCTTGAAGCGTTACGGAAAAACGATGTGCTCATTTTGACCACTTGGTTTTCCGTAACAGGTCGATGAATTTCTGTTCCCCCATTTGTGAGGGACTGAGTTTTATTTGGCAGATGCGTTACGCTTAACCAAGTGCTCATTTTGAGCACTTGCAGCATCTGTAACACGTTTTCGATAGTCTTTTTGCCGACAGGCATTGCTGCAATAGCGGGCATCTGCACGTTTGGGTGTGAATTTTTCACCGCAGCACTGGCAGACCAAATCCTGACGGCGCATTTGGCGGTATTCCCGCTGCCGCAGATTGTTGGCCTGATTGCCGCACCAGTAGCTGTGACAGTATTTCTTGGTGTAGATGGTGGTGTAGAACACCCGACCGCAGCCGCCGCAGATGAGTTTGCGGACGGCGTATCCTCCGGTGGTAAAACCCGTTTCCTCATACGATTCTTTCAAATAATCCTGATTGTTCTGCTCCCATTCTTCGTTTGTCATATACATGGAGATACCCCTCCTTTCACTGGCGTTACGGAAAAACAATGTGGTCAATTTGACCACATTGTTTTCTGGTAACTGGGGAATCAACGTTTAGCCGTTCTCCCTGCATGGATTTCCTGCCCCCTTCCGGCGGCGTTTTCCGGCTCGCTTTTGCGAGGTCATCGCCGGGTATCCCATGCAGACGGTCATGCGGTTTTCAAGGTTCGGCGCTGGATTTGGCAATAAAAAAATCGCCACACAACAACCTGAACCTGACCATTCCTTCCGGGATGGCCTTGGTTCGGGTTCGTTATGTAGCGATAGAAAGTTAAAAACTTGCTCCGGCTCCTTCGGGAGCCGAGCTGGAACTCTAAGTAAATATGTTATATTAAATTGTTGGGATAGATTACCACAAAAATCGCAGTGTGTCAACAAAAAACTTTGAAAACACGCCACTTTCGGCAGCTCGCAAGAAAAAAGTGACAAAAATTTTGGCAAAAAGAAAGAGAACTGGACAGTGCCAGCCATCTCTTAACACACACATGCAATTTTCAGTAAAAAGAACCGTATAACGGCTGAACGACCATCATACGGTTCAAAAAGGTTGCTGTATTTCCTGATTTTGATATCCTGCTTAATGCTTTCTGGCTTTACAGCAGTTTCTTTGTTGATTGTCGTTCTATTAATATCGGCAATGTTGTTTGAGATTGTACAAGATACTGCGGTGTCCGGATTCGCCTCAGAACAACTTTCGCAGCCTGTTCCCCCATATCAAACATATCAAGATTCACAACACTCAGTTGCGGTTCAATGATTTTCGAAAAAGGAAAATCATCAAACGTAATGACAGCCATATCTTCCGGGATGCGTATTCCCGAAACTTTCAATTCATTTACGCAGCCAAAAGCAATATACTGATTTGCGCAAATTACCGCATTAGGCTGCATTGGCAACGCCAGCAGTGCGCGTGCAGCTGCCGCACCGCCCTCACTGGTAGGTGGGCCTTCCCTCAAATACCCTGCTGGAATCTTTTCGTTCAGGGTCGCAAGTGCGCCGTTCAAGCGGTGCGCAGAAATAGTATCTTCTTTGGGGCCACCGATAAATGCAATTCTGTCGTATCCATTGCGCCGCAAATGTGTAACTGCGATTTGTCCCGCCACTGAGTTATTGGTGTCAATCCAACAAAGTTGATTGGAAAAATCCGGCGCACCTACAACAATATAGGGCAGTTCTGTATGTGCCAAACAAATGGCCACATCCTTTGATACAACCGATGCGTGCAGAATCACGCCGTCCACATAGGAACCTTGCAGCAGTTCATCAAAGTGCCGCAAAAGCTCAACGGCCGTGCTGTGCTGTACAATGAGACCATAGCCTTTTTCAGAAAGCGCGTTCTCCACACCTGCCATGATTTCAAACAGATGCGGATTATCAAATCCCACTCCATGCTGCATTTCTGCCAGAAAAAGAATCGTTTTTGTTGCGCCGGTAGCAAAACTTTGTGCGCGGCGATTCGGCTGATATCCCAATTCCTTGATGACCGCATTGACACGGTCACAGGTCTCCTGTGATATAGAATACGACTTATGTAGCACTTTGCTGACAGTCGCCTTGGACACGCCCGCAGCTTCGGCCACTTCCTGAATCGTCACGCTCACGTTTTACACCTCCTGTGTGAATACGGCAAACCCCATAGGGGCAAGGATGTTGTTCTTTTCCTCGTATCCCTGCTGCCACAGAATCTTTCCGTTCATCGGAGGAATCTCTGCAGCGGCTGATTGATTGTTGAGGAACACGGTGATTTTTTCTTTTCCATCGGTGCGCTCATACCCATACAGCCCGTTTTCCTTTTCGGCATTAATGGTATGGTAGCTGCCTCGGCAAAGGGCCGGGTGCTCCGTTCGCAGATGCATCGCCTTTTTATAAAACTCTGCCAAGGCCGGCGGCTCCTGCGACCACGTCATTTCATGGCGGTACTCTGCTTCCTGTAAGCCGTAAATACCACGCTCATCACCATAAAAGACGGACGGAATCCCTGTAAAAGTCATCTGGAAAAGCACGGCGAGCTGCATCCTTGCCGGGTCTTTTTCGCACAGCGAATAGAAGCGGCTCACATCATGGCTGTCCAGCAGATTAAGCTGCGCGTATAGTACCGGGAGTTTATAACGCATCCGCATATTGGTCACGCGGGCATCAAATTCTGCTGCATCGATACTCTGTTCGGCAAAGAATCGGCGGCAGTGCTTGCGGAAATCGTAGTTCATGGTGGAGTCGAAGATATCACCGTTCAGCCAATGCTGGGCAGTCTCCCACACCTCACCAATAAGGATACACTCTGCCTTTTCTTCTTTCACCGCCTGCCGAAATGCCCGCCAGAATCCGTCGTTGATCTCGCTGGCAACATCCAGACGCCAGCCGTCAATATCAAATTCCCGCACCCAATAGCGGCCCACCTCGCAGAAATAGTCTTGTACTTCCGGGTTGCAGGTGTTAGTTTTCGGCATCATGCGCTCATAGCCGAAGCATTCATAAGTCGGATAGGTTTCGGGGTCTTCCGGCCTCTCTACAGGGAATTGCAGATGGTAAAACCAGTTTTTATATTTTGAGTTTTCGCCATTGCGCACCACGTCATCAAAAGCGAAAAAATTCCACCCCACATGGTTAAACACACCATCAATAATCACACGCATTCCCCGTGCATGGCAGTCGTTGACCAACTGTCGGAAATCTTCATCCGTACCGAAACAGGGATCGATGTGATGATAATCCAGCAAATCGTACTTGTGGTACTCCCCTGCTGCAAAAATCGGATTCATGTAAATGCAGGTAGCACCCAGTTCTTGAATGTAATCCAGATTCTCGATCACGCCGCGCAGCGTTCCGCCGAGTTTTCCGCGCGTGATTTTGCCGTTCCACTCTTTTTCGGATGATTTGCCAGAGATAAAGCGGCGACCCGTGGCAAAGCTATCTGGGAAGATATTGTAAACTACCGCATCCTGCGCCCATGCAGGCGGTGCTGCAATGTCTGCCGGATGGTTAAACGGCAGCTGGTAGTATTCCGATCTGTCGTCTACGCGATGGTCTGTAAAAAAATCGCCGTAATACAGCAGCTTCTGCGTTCCGTCGTCAAGTTCAAAATAGTAACAGATCCGCTTATAGGGGCTTTCCAAGATAGCTTGGAAGTAATCAAACCATTCGTCCTGCGCTTCCACCTGCATCTCTACAGACGAGAAAATAACCGGTGTCAGGCGGCAGGCTCGATCTGCATAAAACAGCGTGCAGTGCTTTAGATCATCACGCCCGGCGCGCAGCCGGAACACGACATGGTTTGGGTCCATCCCGTG
>OHPO01001453.1_pt1 | contig 10536 bp, 6 predicted proteins | sample 1577741 | NCBI WGS metagenome assembly OHPO01 (sample SAMEA3879574, study PRJEB24766) | human gut metagenome | biome: human-associated habitat; feature: feces | place: USA | collected 1985/1987
AATATGTAAACTATGTCCTTGCACATTCTGTAAACTATGTTATCACACTATACAGTCTTGCCTCTCCCGTTGCACCGAATATTGCCATCCCCACAATCATTACAAAAGGACGATAATCCCTCGCTCCGCACTGCATTCTTGCCTCCCCTTTTTCGAGGGGGAGCTAAATGTGATAGTGCTTTGCCCAAATTTTTAACAAACCTCAAATCAATCCTGCACCATCACTAAACCCCGACCGTTCCGCCATCCCTCAAAAATCCGCAACGTTTTCAAATTGTAAATCAGCGGCACATTTCCGTCTGCCGTCAACGCAACTAAAGCCTATATCCATCTTTTTAAAAGGCAAATTTGAGGCGGCTCACAGCCGCAAGGTCGGAATTTGCCGCAGCTCACAGCCGTCCGCCGGTCAACAAACAAAAAATAGCCATCGCCTGAGCAACCGAACCGCAATGTAACGTATTACAGAATATAAAAAATTACCCATTTGTGTATTGCACGACCTCGGATTATATGATATACTGAATACATCAGTATGATATTTACCAAAAACGAAAGGAAAATACATTATATGGGAGCTATACTTGAATACAAATGCCCGTGCTGCAGCGGACCGTTACAGTTCGATACCGATGCACAGAAGATGAAATGCCCCTACTGCGACAACGAGTTTGACGCAGAAACCCTCAAGAGCAACGATGACATCCTTAAGGAAGAAAAGCCCGATATGATGGACTGGTCAAGCCAGCCCGGCAACGAGTGGATGCAGGGAGAGCTTGAAGGGCAGAAGGTCTACCTTTGTAATTCCTGCGGTGGTCAGATCGTCTGTGACGATACCACAGGAGCCACCGACTGCCCCTATTGCGGAAGCCCCGTAGTAATGGTGGGACAGTTCGCAGGCGACAAGCGACCCGATATAATAATCCCGTTCAAGCTGGATAAGGAAGCGGCAAAGAACGGCTTTAAACAGCACCTTTGCAAGAAGCGCCTCTTGCCAAAGGCATTCAGGACGGACAGCTACATAGACGATATAAAGGGCGTTTACGTTCCTTTCTGGCTCTATGATGCCCACGCCGATGCGCAGGCATATTTCCACGGAACCAAGGTCAAAAGCTGGAGCGATGACAAGTACAACTACACCAAGACATCGCACTACAGGCTTTACCGCAACGGCTCAATGGACTATGAGAGAGTGCCGGTCGACGGCTCAAGCAAGATAGCAGACGACCTTATGGAGTCGCTCGAACCGTTTACAGCAGACGGCGAGGTGGCTTTCCAGACGGCATATCTTTCAGGCTATATGGCTGACAAGTATGACGTTGATTCCGACGAAAGCAACGGCAGAGCCAACGAGCGTATCAAAAAGAGTACGCTTGACCGCCTTACAAGCACCACCACCGACTTCACATCGGTAACCACCGAAAGCTCCTCCGTACAGCTTGATAACGGCACTGTGAAGTATGCCTTATATCCCGTATGGCTGCTTACAGCCAAGTGGAACGGCGATATATACAACTTTGCAATGAACGGACAGACAGGAAAATTCGTAGGAAATCTGCCGCTCGATAAGGGCGCATACTGGCGCTGGACGGGACTTATCGCCCTGATAGCAACTGTTGCCGCACTTGCCGTTTCCGCATTTGTATTACTGAATTAAGGGGGCTTATATATGATGAAGAAAAGAATTACAGCCATACTTGCGGCGGCAATAATAACGGTCGGAGCATCGGTCCCTGCCTTTGCCGACAGCGACTTTAACACTGCCGGAAATGACGCACAGGTACTTCTGACAGCACAGGAAGCGCAAGCCGATACCGCTCTTGATATAATAAGCGACGATTCTGCTGCAGTAGTGCTCAGCGATAACTATGACACCGCCGCAATAAACGAAACCGGCGATACAGAGGACGATGACAGCGACAAAGCTCCCATAGCGACCCGTGATATTGTTATTGCGGTCTGCATCAGCGTAGTTGTCGGAATTATCATCGGCTTCATCGGCTCGGGCATTATGAAGTCAAAGCTGAAGAGCGTCAGCTACCAGTCCGGAGCGGCTGATTATGTTGTACCCGACAGCTTCAAGCTGAATGATTCCCGTGACGTTTACCTTTACAGTACGGTAACAAAAACCGAACGTCAGACCGACAAGGACCGATAATGTAACAAGGCAACAGATACTAAAAAGCACAATATGCCGTGCAGCCGCCTCCCGAAAACCGAGCGTCAGGCTGTACGGCATTTTTTTATCGGAAATGCCGAATAATTGCCTGTATGGTTGGTTTAATTTTGCGTTACAGGCTCTTGACAAGAGGCGAGGATAAAGGTATAATTAGATTAATAGTAAGCGTCTGCTGTAGACAATTTAAACCTGTCGATGATACACAGTAGACTTAATTTTTATCGCATATACGGAATACTCTGAGGCAAGCAGTCTTTTAAGCAACAAGCGGTTAAAGTTCGTTTGCCTCAAAGCTATTCCGGAGTGCGTAGCACTGAAGTGCAAGGAAAGGAAAGGTAAAATTATGGCTTTTATTTACTCTGAGCCCTCACACACATTCGGCGAGTATCTGCTCGTACCGGGCTATTCTTCTTCTAAGTGTATCCCCGCAAATGTTTCTCTGCGTACACCCGTTGTAAAGTTCAGAAAGGGCGAGGAAAGCTCTATCTATATGAACATTCCTCTGGTATCCGCTATCATGCAGTCTGTATCAAACGATAAAATGGCGGTCGCACTTGCCAAAGAGGGCGGTATATCTTTCATCTACGGCTCACAGTCGATAGAGGACGAGGCGGCAATGGTAGCAAGAGTAAAGAGCTACAAGGCAGGCTATGTAAAGAGCGACTCCAACCTTGCTCCCGATATGACCCTTGCCGATGTGCTTGAGCTTAAGGCTAAGACAGGTCACTCAACAATGCCCGTAACAAGCGACGGCACAGAACACGGAAAGCTGTTAGGTATTGTAACAAGCCGTGACTACAGAGTTTCAAGAATGGCTACCGACACAAAGGTATCTACATTCATGACCCCTTTTGAAAAGCTTATCACCGCTCCCGCAAGCACAACGCTTAAGGAAGCAAACGATATAATCTGGGAGCATAAGCTCAATTCGCTCCCCATAGTTGACGATAACGGCGTTCTTATGTACTTCGTATTCAGAAAGGACTATGAGCAGCATAAGGAAAACAAGAACGAGCTTCTTGACAGCAAGAAGCGTTATATAGTAGGCGCAGGTATCAACACAAGAGATTACGCAGAGCGTGTTCCTGCTCTCGTTAACGCAGGTGCGGATGTTCTGTGTATCGACAGCTCCGAGGGCTACTCAGAGTGGCAGAAGCTGACTATCGACTGGATCCGTGCAAACTACGGCGACAGCGTAAAGGTCGGCGCAGGCAACGTTGTTGATAAGGAAGGCTTCCGCTTCCTCGCAGATTGTGGTGCAGACTTTATCAAGGTCGGCATCGGCGGCGGCTCTATCTGCATTACCCGTGAGCAGAAGGGTATAGGCAGAGGTCAGGCTACAGCACTTATCGAGGTATGCGAGGAGCGTGACAGATATTTCGAAGAAACAGGCGTATATGTTCCTGTTTGCTCTGACGGCGGTATCGTTCACGATTATCATATGACGCTTGCTCTTGCTATGGGCGCTGACTTTATGATGCTCGGCAGATACTTCTCACGTTTCGATGAATCTCCTACAAACAAGCTGTTCGTAAACGGCAGCTATGTTAAGGAATACTGGGGCGAAGGCTCTAACCGTGCAAGAAACTGGCAGAGATACGATATGGGCGGCGACAAGAAGCTCTCGTTTGAAGAAGGCGTTGACAGCTATGTTCCTTACGCAGGCAGCTTAAAGGACAATGTTACACGTTCACTGTCAAAGGTACGTTCAACAATGTGCAACTGCGGTTGCCTTAATATCCCTGACTTCCAGAAGAATGCCAAGCTCACTCTCGTTTCTTCTACAAGTATCGTTGAGGGTGGCTCACACGACGTTATCCTCAAGGAAAACCGTGGTGCTCGCAGCGAATAATTGCGGTCATTTGTGTCGCTGCGTCCTGCAGCGACTTTGTGTGACCGCTGACAAGCATCCATGCTTGGCGGCGTGGTGCCGTTTCAAATTCGCCGTTCTGAAAGATGGCGATTTGTTGCACTTTCGTTACCGGCGGATATTAACGAAGCTGAAAATCAATAATAATTACAGCCACAGCTTTCGCCGTGGCTGTTGTTTTATGACTTTGTGTGACTGCTGACAAGCATCCATGCTTGGCGGCATGGTGCCGTTTCAAATTCGCCGTTCTGAAAGATGGTGATTTGTTGCACTTTCGTTGCCGGCGGAGTTACACAAAGCAATAAAGCAGATAAGCGGTCACAGCGACAAGCAGTGACCGCTTTATATTATTATCACACACCCCCTCGCCCCGTCCCAACCCTCCCAAAACCGCACCATCCCTTGCTTTGCACCATCACACTTGCCTCCCTTGTTAAAGGGAGGTGGATTGACGGCAAGGCACAAACTGTCGCTTTGTTGCGTTTTGCTTGCGATACGTCCACCTTTTTGATTTATCAAACTTTTTGCCGTCAAGACGGAGGGATTGCTTGCTACAAACTGTTTCAGCCCTGCCGTCACCTTCGTTAACAATCCCTCAGTCACAGTGACGGAAATCTTATTAATTTATAAAAAATCTTCGACCTGATATTAAAAGTAACATCGAAAATATTGTACCGCACTGTGCCAGCTCCCTTTACACAAGGGAGCCAAGAGTGATAGTTCTATTTTTCAGAAAGCACTAACCCTACATGAATTTTACATCATTTCAAAAGGAGCAATCTCCCGCTTGTTTAATCGCTCCAACCTTTTCTGCACATTCTTGACATCTCCTTCTACCCGTGCTATACTTTTATTAGCGTTAGCGAAAACTAACTAAATATAATTGATTAGGAGCAACCTATGAAACATCTGCATTTTGAACCCGAAACCGACGGCTTTTACGGCGCATATTGGGAATGTAAAACCCCGTCCGATACCGCAATGATAGCAATGCTCGGTGACGACCCCGAAGACTATATGGGCAAAACCTGCGTGAAATGGCTTCACACCTACGGAATTAACGTAATGTCAATGTCGCCCGGAAAGAAGAACTACAGCCACCATAACTATCCCATCGAACGTATCGGCTCGGCTATAGAATGGCTCAAAGCGCACGGCAACAAGAAAATCGGCATTGTCGGTGCGTCCACAACAGCAACGGTCGCACTTGTCGCCGCATCTCATTATCACGATATTACGCTTACCATAGCCCTGACTCCGAGCGACTTTGTATGGCAGGGCTTTGCGCAGGGCAATCGTGACGGCTGTAAGGAATGGCCGATCGAAAACGAATCTATCGTGTCAATAGGCGGTAAACCCGTACCCTTTATGCCCTTTGTCTATAAGCACCCTGAGTACTGGCAGAAGATAGCCAAAGCGTCTAAGGAACACGGAGATTCCACATATTCAAAGGATGTGTTCGATGATTCCGAAGCCGCAGGACTGCTTAAAGAGGAGCATTTTATACCCGTAGAGAATATCGGCGGCAAGCTCGTTCTTGTCGGTGCGGAAGACGATTCTCTCTGGGATACCGCAAAATACATACGCAGAATGGACGATCGCCTGAGATCCTGCCCGCATTCCTGCAAATACTCGGTGTATCTCTATGAACACGGCACACATTTTGTATTTCCCGAAAGCGTACTGAAAAAGGCTCTGCCCGTCGGTGCTGATATGCTTGTAAATATGTGCTTTTCAGCGGCTAAGAAATTCCCGGATGAATGTAAAGCAATGCGCATTGATCTTGATAAAAAACTTACCGAAGAAATCCTTGATTGGAAATCAAACAATTAAAATTAGTAATATATAAGCAAAATATATTCGGTGTATTAACTTATGCGTGAGATTTTTCCGCTCGTACGACCGCCTTTATATTATAATAGTATCACAAAATTCAGCCGCTCACATCGGGCGGCTTTTTTCTATCCTTTAAAATCATCATAAATCATCAATTGTCGCTCCTACCGTTGCCACTATCTTCATCATAATTCATCACCGTGTGTCTTTCATAAAGGTAAAAAATCCGGGCTATACTATTATAATATATAAAGGACACGTCACAACCATATTTTCGCCTTCAGACAGCCCCCGATATTTCACGCAAGTATACGTTTACATTCACCCCTCAGTCACCTTAAAAATGCTCATAAATCGGCTTTCCTGCTACATTACCGGCTGTTTTTCCACTTGCCCGTCCGCCCTTTGCGTGTAATTTTATTACCATTTCACAACGCATCTGCACCAAAACCTCCAAATCTGTATAATTATTTTTGTCTAAAAACACAACAGAAATCCCAACTTCAATTTTGGGCAGATTAACAAATTAAATTACAAAATAAGTCAATAATAGCCAGATTTTAACTGATTACAAAACGGTAACAAAAAGGTTACAAAACGGTTACAGCTTTTTCTTGTGCATTTTCACCAAAAACGACTGCCCCAAGCTATTTGACATTTTGCAAAACGGAAATTATAATTGTCTAGAGCTTGAAAAAAGCCCGATAATAAACGTAGCAGCGGTTCTCTCCGCAAGGGGAGTTATCGTACACGGTCAGTGGTGACAGACGGATTTAGCCGTAATTTTAATGCCGTGATGCCCGTATGGGTACTGCTTAAACCTACCGATATGATGACGAAAGGCGGATATATGTTTCCCAGATTCAGAAACACCGGACTGACAATACGCATATCAAAGAACGCAGCACTTAAAATACTGCTTATATTCGGCAGTATCTTCGGAGTATTCCTTATGACAGGTCTGCTCTACTTCAGAAATGACGTTGAGATAATCGACGAGAACGAAAAGCGTATTGTTTATACGGTAAGTGCCGATCCTTATGAGATACTCAGAGAGAACCACATAACGCTCGGCACATACGACAGGATAGACTTCACCGGCTTTGAGGAGAACGTGGCAACAGCCACTCTTACTATTGAAAGAGCCTTTGACGTTGATATTCTGGAAGGCGGCAAGAAGACCGCCACTGCACACAGTGTAGACGCAACAGTGGCACAGCTGCTTGAGCAGGCAGGCGTTAAGCTTGGCGAATATGACAAGGTATCACCTGCAAAGACGGCTGTTCTTAAAGAAGGACAGAAGATCACTGTTGCAAGAGCCTATGACGTGAAGATTACGGCAGACGGAAAGACAACAACCGTAAAGTGCCTTGACAACACGGTTTCAGAGCTTTTGAAAAGAGCGAAAATAACACTCGGTAAGAACGATATGGTAAGCGAGGAACTTGAATCCAAGATAACCGGACCTGCCGAGATAAAGGTTTCAAGAGTCGAGATAAAGACTGAAAAACAGGATAAGATTATCCCTTATCAGACATCTACCGTAACGAGCAACATTCTGGCTATAGGTCAGAGTGAGGTTCGTACAAAGGGTGTCAACGGCAAGATAAGAACTACAACGACTACCACCTACATCGATGGCGTAAAGACGGACGTAAAGAAGACCACAAAGGTAGTGACCAAGAAGGTTGACGAGGTTATAGCCGAGGGTGCAGCAATCGTAACTCCTTATTGCAAGATAGATGATACATCTATCGTACTAAGGAACGGCAGACCGGTTGACTATGAGTATGTGGTATCCGGCAAGGCTACAGCCTATACAGCGCCCGAAGGTGCGTATACCGCAAGCGGCAGAATGGCTGAGATAGGCACAGTTGCGGTAAATCCCAATGTTATCCCCTACGGCTCGAAGCTCTATATAGTCGGTCAGTATGACAATATCTGCTACGGCTATGCTATTGCCGCCGATACAGGCGACGGAATGATGGCAGGTACGATTCCTGTAGACGTATATATGGGCAGTACAGAGGAGCATTATGACGATGCTTGCGCATGGGGCTTGCAATACGTTGATATTTACGTTGTGGAAGTCGGCAACGGCTAAGCGAGCGGCTGTGAGCCGTCTCAAATTCCGCCTTTGAAAACGCTTAAGTTATTCGAAGGATGGCGAAACGGCGGGGTCAAACAAAGCGATAATTAGCAGATAAGCGGTCACGGTGATATGCTGTGACCGTTTTTTGCGGCAATGCGCCGCTTCAAGTTCCGCCTTTAATGCTGTTGCGGTACAGCTAAGATTAGTTAAACGGCGGGGTCAAATAAAGCAATAAACAATATAAAGCGGTCACGGTGATATGCTGTGACCGCTTTTTTCGGCAATGTGCCGCTTCAGATTCCGCTTGCGGCAGTGTGCCGCTCCAAGTTCCGCCTGTGGAATAGTCGGTGCGTTTCGTGCGATAGCGAAACGGCGGGGCTGAACGCACTGCAAATCGCATAGCAATGTGGTTTGTGACGGTTAAGACATATACTTTGTCAGGTGCAGAGTAAAACAGAAAATCGTGTGAAACGGGTTGCCGTGTATAGCGATTGTTTGGATTTACAATGCGGTTTGACAGCGTGATATTGATAAAAATAAGACGGCAGGCACGGATAAAATGTGTCTGCCGTTTTTGCGGCAATGTGCCGCTTCAAGTTCCGCCTTTGTAATTGTTGTCGTTCAGCTAAGGTTAGTTGAACGGCGGGATTACACAAAGCAATAAAGATAAGCGGTTACAGTGATACGCTGTGACCGCTTTTTGTATTATTATATTCATCTCTCCGCACCAACCCTTACAAAACCACACTATCCTCTTGCTTTGCACTATCACACTTGCCTCCCCTCGAAAAAGGGGAGGTGGATTGACGGCAAGGCACAAGCCTAAATTTTACAGCGTTTTTATGCGATATATCCGACTTTTATAATTACTAAGTCGGTCTGCCGTCAAGACGGTGGGGATTGAAGTTGATAGAACTTCTATCCCTAAAACTTCTAATCACTCTCAATCACTGCCACCCCTCGCCACACATTAGCCTTCCCAAAACCGCACTATCACATTCCCTCCACCCTGCATAACCCACAAATTCATAAAATTTCTGAAAACAAGTAAAAAATTTCTAATCTATTGACAAAACGCAATATAAATGTTACAATCAAAATAATATGTAATCTAAAGCTTTATTTAAGAAAGAGGGATATATTATGAAGAAAAAACATATTGCAATTTCATTGGCTGTCTTAGCGGCAGTTTTGCTTGTCGGCGGTTGTTCCGCAGACGGTGGCACCGGCTCTTCTATAACCGAAACAACCCCTGTTCCTGTTACAAAAGCGCCTGAAACAACTATAGCCACAACTCCTGCTTCCGAAACAAAAAGCCCCGAAACGAAGAAACCCGAAACAACAGCAACTACCACAAAAGCACCCGAAACTACAACAACTACAACTACCACAAAAACGCCCGAATGGACGGAAGAAAAAATAAGCGCTACAACAATGTACATATCTGTTGATTCTTGCTACGCCAGAGAAAAGGCTGTTCTCGGTGCCGCTACAGCAAAGCTTTATTATTTTGCAGATGAAGTGTCCGTTGTTGCAAAGACCAACACCGCCTATTACAAATTAAAGGACGGCACTTTTATTCACAGCGATTACCTTGTATCCTCTAAGCCTCAGGCTACAACTGTTTCTTCTGATACTCCTGTCCCTGAAACTTCAAATGGCACAAATTATGGCAAGACAAATAGCGGTGATGAAATTCTTGGCTATACATGGAATGGCTATGCTATAATAGGTTATATTCCTAATGATGGAACTCCCTATATTGGTGAAGGTAAGGACGAACATGGTGAATATTATATAGTAGACTGGAATCCTGATGGAACTCCAATTTTTACTTATAAGCAGCAGGATTTAATTATTGATGATACATCGATAGGTCATATTGATTGGGAATCATAAAGAAAGGAGATTATTAATAATAATATGATTGTAAAAAAATAATTTTGCTTTTATCCTCAGTATTTGCTGTTGTTGTACTCTAAATTGATTAATATAAATAACCGGAAAGCCCTCATTGTTTGAAAATGACAATGAGGGTTTTTATACTGTAGATAAACCGCCACACTTGCTTTGCACTATCCCTCTCGCTTTTCGTAATGCTAACATATGTATATTCCGATATGATTTCTTATCCGCACTATCCCTCGAAAATCGCCAACGCTCTTGCCTCCCTTGCCAAAGGTGAGGTTCTGTTGCCCGAAAAAATTCGGGCAACTACCGGAGGGATTGCTTTCCTACCCCACCATCAATGAGATTTTCCGCACTATCCCTCTCGCTTTTCGTAAGGGTGAGGGTCTGTGTGTGCTTTATTTGTTCCGCATCCTTGCGAAACTTTGGGCACACACGCTAAGGCATCCTTGCCTTGCTTGCCCCTCCCGTTGCATCAATGTTTGCAATTTTATGTATGTTTTAAAACTATCAACTATCAAGGGTAAATTATAATTTATTATTACTAATAATTCTATTAAATTGTTTTTGATAATTACAATGATGTTTCGGGAGGGGCAAGCCTGTATAGTGTGATAACATAGTTTACAGAATGTGCAAGGACATAGTTTACAT
>OHPO01001457.1_pt1 | contig 10530 bp, 8 predicted proteins | sample 1577741 | NCBI WGS metagenome assembly OHPO01 (sample SAMEA3879574, study PRJEB24766) | human gut metagenome | biome: human-associated habitat; feature: feces | place: USA | collected 1985/1987
CACCGGCCGCGCAGGCCGTCACCACGGAACCAGCGCCCACAGAAGCGGCTCCCACTGCCCCCATGGAAGTCCATACTATGGCGGCAGCAGAGTTAGACTTTGATGAGGACGCCTTCTTCTGGGGTCAGGAGCGGTATATGCGCAAAGACGTAAAAACTCTGACCTTCCAAAGCTCCATGCAAAACGTCCCCAACAGCGCCTGGGACGTGTCAGAAGCTGGGGACAGAAGCGTACTGGCTTGGATGGATAGCGGCGATCTATATGTGGCTGCCGACGGGGCGATTGCGCCGAATTCCAACGCTTCCTGGCTGTTCCAAGGCTTTGTAAACCTGAAGACAATCAATTTTGGGAACTGCTTTGTCACCTCCAGCGTAACGCGGATGAGCGGCATGTTTGAGGGCTGCAGCAGTCTTACCGTTCTGGATCTGTCCTGCTTTGAGACTTCCGCTGTGACGGACATGTACGGCGTGTTCAGCATCTGCGGCAGCCTGACCCACCTAGATTTAACCAGCTTTGATACTTCCAATGTGACAGATATGTCCAGTATGTTTGGCGGCTGTCGCAGTCTGACCAGTTTGGATTTAACCAGCTTCGATACTTCCAGCGTGACAGACATGGGTTCTATGTTCGACGATTGTATGAGTTTGCCCCATCTGAATTTAACCAGCTTTGATACCTCCAAAGTAACGGACATGGCTTTCATGTTCTCCGGCTGCAACAGCCTGACCAGACTGGATCTCAGTAACTTTGATACATCCAACGTGACGAATATGCTTTGGATGTTCGGTCTGTGTTATGACCTGACCAGCCTGAATCTGTCCAGTTTTGACGCCTCCGCCGTAACAAAAATGGACAACATATTCACCCGTTGTGACGTACTTACGGACCTCAACTGCTCCGATGCGCGTATTCTTAAGGAATACAGCAACCGTCGCTGACCCCCCATCACCCCCGCCCGGCTCTGCCTTTCAGAGCCGGGCAATTTTTTCAAAATTGTCGCATGGCGTGCGACCGCAAATTCTGGAAATCTGATATACTAAATTTGCCAAATAATCAGTAGACAATAGTATCAAGCGGTGATATTATTTTACTGTAATGGTTCCAAAAAACGGCGGGAACCCCACGAGTTCCCCCGAAAGAAAGAGGAATGGACTATGGAAGTACGCAGATGTATGAAATGTATGCACGACCTGTCGGGAGGGATCGCCTACTGTCCGGAATGCGGGCGCGCTTACGGCAGCGTGCACGCGGAGCCTTTCGCGCTGAAGCCCGGTACGATCCTGAACGGAAAGTATCTGATGGGCGAAATGCTGGGGCAGGGCGGCTTCGGCATCACCTATATCGGACTTGATCTGCTGCTGCAGCAGAAGGTCGCCATCAAGGAATATTTCCCCACATGCACCGGCATGGTCAGCCGGGAAAACCGCTCCACCGTGGTGTGGAGCAGCGCCATGGTGGGGAAAACCGGCACCCAGCGGGGCTTCGACAGCTTTTTGAAGGAAGCCCGGAAAATGGCAAAGCTGGGCGGCATTCCCAACGTCGTCGGGGTGAAATCGGTCTTCACACAGAATGAGACCGCCTACATCGTCATGGACTTTATCGAGGGCGAGACGCTGCAGCAGAAAATGCAGAAGAACGGCCCCATGGACTTTGACAGCTGCATCCGGCTCATGACGCCCATCATGCAGTCGCTGGCGGAAGTCCACAAGCACGGTATCATTCACCGGGACATCAGCCCGGACAATATCATGGTGCAGCCGGACGGCAAGCCCGTCCTTCTGGACCTGGGCGCGGCAAAGGATTTGGATATTCAAGGAAAGGACGGCTCGATTCAGACCACCCAGATGGTCGCCAAGCAGGGCTTCAGCCCCATCGAGCAGTACCGGAAGAACGCCAGCGTCGGCCCGTGGACGGACGTTTACTCTATGGCCGCCACGATCTACTACTGCTGCACCGGCACACTGCCGCCCACCTCTGTTGACCGGATCGTGGAAGACACCCTGACCTGCAAACCGCGGCTGACGAAGGAGCAGTTTGATGTTCTGGCCGCCGGTATGAGCATTCTGCCGCAGAAGCGCCCGCAGGACATGGCCGCCTTGCTGCAAATGGTCACCCGCCTGCAAAAAGGTGGGAAGGCCGAGCCAGTCAAGCCAGCCCCGCAGGCAGAACCGGCCAAAGCGCAGCAGACGACGCCAGTCCCTCCCAGACCGGCAGATGTGAAGCCGCCGGTCAAGAACGCGCCGCCGAAGACGCCGCAGAAAAAGCCGCTCCCCGCATGGCTGATACCCGCCGTGGCCTGTGTCGTCGCGGTGCTGGGAATCGTCGTCTGCATCGTGACCGCTACGGGAAAAGCGCCCACGCAGAACGTCTCCATGAAAGCGGCCGCCACAGAACCGGTCTTGCAGCCCGCGCCTGCGGAAACCACGCCCAAGGCAACCACGCCCAAAGCAACCGTGCCCAAGGCCACGGAACCCAAGCCCGAACCCACTACGAAGCCTACACAGCCCAGGAACTATATCGAATATGTGGATGGTTACTGGGAAAGCACAAATCTGAAAGACGGGAACTTCAGTCTGAATGTCCACGCGCTGGTTTTTTACACCCCGCTGGTCCGATGCAGGGAAATGACCGTCAACATGGAAGTATCCATGAACGCGGGAACAAAGTGCAAAGAATGGCAGGTGTGGGGAAGAGTGAACGGGCAGTTCCAGAAAATCGCCAAGATCTCCCTGCCCGCCGGTGACGGCGCTGGCTCCGAGACGATTACATTCGATACGCCGCTGACATTTGACGCGGTCATCGTAACGCCGACGGTGATCGGCGGGTATTCGTGGTCGATGGGTCTGTCCGTGACGGATGCTTGGCTTGCGGATTGATATGCAGAACAGTACGCGAAATCGGCGGGAACCCGAACGTTCCCCAAAAGAGAGGATTGAATTATGGAAGTACGCAGATGCATGAGATGTATGCATGAGCTGGCGGCAGAGCAGAAGTTCTGCCCGGAGTGCGGCCGCCCTTACGGCAGCGTGAACACGGAGTCCTTCGCATTGAAGCCCGGCACGATTCTGGACGGAAAGTATCTGGTGGGCGAGATGCTGGGGCAGGGCGGCTTCGGCATCACCTACATAGGCTTTGACCTTTTGCTGGAACAGAAGGTCGCGATCAAAGAATATTTCCCCATGAGCACCGGCATGGTCAGCCGGGAAAACCGCTCCATGGTGGTGTGGAGCACCGCCATGATGGGAAAGACCGGCACCCAGAAGGGCTTTGACAGCTTCCTGAAAGAAGCCCGGAAAATGGCGAAGCTGGGCGGCATTCCCGGCGTTGTGGGGGTAAAATCCGTTTTCATCCAGAATGAAACGGCTTACATTGTCATGGACTTCATCGAGGGCGAGACGCTGCTGAAAAAGCTGCAGCGGGAGGGGCCGATGCCCTTCGACACCTGCCTGTCCCTGCTGACGCCCATCATTCAGGCGCTGGCAGAAGTTCACGAGCATGGCATTATCCATCGGGACATCAGCCCGGACAACATCATGGTGCGGCCTGACGGCAAGCTGATTTTGCTGGATCTGGGCGCGGCGAAGGATTTGGACATTCAGGGAAATGACGGCAGCGTCCAGTCCTCCCAGATGGTGGCCAAGCACGGATTCAGCCCCATTGAGCAGTACAGCAAGAGCGGAAAGGTCGGCCCGTGGACGGATATTTACGCCATGGCCGCCACGATTTACTATTGCTGCACCGGCATTCTCCCGCCCCCCGCCACCGACCGCACCATAGACGATACGCTGGCCTGCCAGCCACGGCTGACGCAGGCGCAGTTCGACATTCTGGCGGACTGTATGCATATGCGCCCGCAGGATCGTCCGCAGAGCATGGACACGCTCCTGCAAATGCTCACCCGTCTCCAGGGGGAGGCGAAAGTGGAACCGCCCAAAGTTATTCCGGAAGTGGAACCGCCCAAGCCGGTCGAGACGAAAGCAGCCCCGCCCAAACCGATGGAGACGGAACCGGTAGCCCAGAAGATCCAACCGATAAACCCAGAAGCGCAGCCCACCCAACCGCCCCGGCACGATGTGAAGCCGGAGCGACCGCTTTCCAAATGGCTGATACCCGGCGTTGCGGCGGTGGTCGCGGTGATAGCCCTCGCCATTTCCATCGGCAGCGGCGGGAAAAAGTCCGCCCCCGCTCCCTCCGTGAAAGCTCCAACCGTGCAGACCGTCGCCACGGAACCGGCGCCGACAGAAACAGTTCCTACTATTCCCATGGAAGTCCATACCATGGCGGCTGCAGACTTTGTCTATGAAGACGACATCTCTGCTACCCCGTTTTGGGGGCAGAGTCAGTATTTGCGCAAAGACGTAAATACCCTAACCTTCCAAAGCTCACTGCAAAACGCCCCCAGCAGTGCATGGGATGTCTCGGAAGCCGGGGACAGAAGCGTGCTGGCCTGGATGAATAACGGAGATCTGTACGTGGCCGCTGACGGGGCGATCGCACTAAACCCCAATGCTTCATGGTTGCTTCAAGATTTCGTAAATCTGAAGACAATCAAGTTTGGGAACTGCTTCGATACTTCCAGCGTGACAGACATGAGTGCGATGTTCATCCACTGCACGAGTCTGACCAGTTTGGATTTATCCGGCTTCGATACTTCCAGCGTGACAGACATGGGTGCGATGTTCCAAAACTGTGCGAGTCTGACCAGTCTGGATGTATCCAGTTTCGACACCTCCAACGTGACATATATGTTTTTTATGTTCGACCTCTGTGAGAGTCTAACCAGTTTGGACCTGGCCAGCTTTGATACCTCCAACGTGACAGATATGGACGCCATGTTTGCAAACTGCGAACGTCTCACCGATCTGGATTTATCGGGCTTCGATACTTCCAACGTAACGAGCATGCACTATATGTTCAGCAACTGTGAAGATCTGACCAGTTTAGATTTGTCCGGTTTCGATACCTCCAACGTGGCAGACATGAGTAATATGTTCCGCTCCTGTACAAGTCTGACCAATCTGAATCTGTCCGGTTTTGATGCCTCCGCCGTAACGAAGATGGACAGTATGTTCTACGGCTGTGACAATCTGCCCGATATCATCTGCTCCGACAGTAAGATTCTTAAGGAATTCCGCAATCGTTAACACCCACCCCGCCCGGCTCTGCCATCCAGAGCCGGGCAAAATTTTTTCAAAATTGTCGCACACCGCGCAACCGCAAATTTCGTAAACTTGCTATAATAAAATCATCAAATAGGCAGTAGACAACATCATCAAGCGATGATATTATTTTACTATAGTGGTTATCACCGGGAACACGGAACCGAACGTCAGGCCACTGAAAGAGGAGAGAAACATGAAATTTGACCGCTGTTTTGGCTGTATGGAGGAAATTCAGGGCTACCCCTGCCCCGTCTGCGGCTTTGACCCCGCGCAGGCCGCCGCACCCAATTATGTGCTTCCCTATGGGGCGATTTTGAACGGCAGATACATCGTAGGAAAAATGCTGGGTCAGGGCGGCTTCGGCATCACCTATATCGGCTGGGACCTTGCCATGGAGCGGAAGGTCGCCATCAAGGAATACTACCCCTCCGGTCAGGTCAGCCGGAATCCCGGTTCCCGGGATTTGACATGGTATACCAACGAGCAGTCCCGGCAGGCAAGGCAGAACGGTATGCAGATGTTCCTGAAAGAGGCCCGAAAAATGTCCAAGGTGGACAATCTCACCAATGTGGTGCGGGTGCGAGATATTTTTCAGGAAAACGAGACGGCCTATATCGTCATGGACTTCGTGGAAGGCGAAACGCTGAAAGCACGGCTGGATAAGACCGGCCCTCTGACATGGAAGCAGGCGAAGGAAATTTTCGTGCCCGCCATTCAGGCCATGGAGCAGGTGCATCAGGCTGGCCTTGTCCACCGGGACATCAGCCCGGACAACCTGATGCTGACGCCGGACGGCAAGGTAAAGATTCTGGACTTGGGCGCGGCAAAGGACTTGAGCGTCAACAATGGCGCGTCCTCCATGCAGGTCGCCAAGGGCGGCTTCAGCCCCTTTGAGCAGTACACCCAGCGGGGCAGCTCCGGCCCATGGACGGACGTCTATGCCATGGCCGCCACGGTCTATTACACCCTGACCGGAAAACTGCCGCCCGTCGCCACCGACCGGGTGGTGGAGGACACCATCTCGTAGGACGAACCCGGCCTGAAAGCGTTGTCGGCGCAGGCGCTGGAAGCGCTGCAAAAGGCCATGGTGATATCCGCCAAAAACCGGATGCAGAGCATGGAGGAACTGGAAAAGGGTCTATACAGCACAGCGGTGGAACCGGCCCCCACGCCAGCACCTCAGCCGGTGCAGGAAACCCAGACCGGAACCTCAACCAGAGCAGGAGGCCAAACCGGCCCCCCAGCCGACACCGGAACCCGCACCTCAGGCTCAATCGGAACCAAAACCAAAAGCGGGGGAAAAGTCCGGGAAAAAGCTCTGGATTGCCGCGGCGGCGGTCATTGCCGTCGTGCTGTGCGGGGGGCTGGTATGGGCAAACGCCAACAAACCCGCCGATGATACCGATACAGCCGCATTTGCCGCAACTACCCCGACCACAGCTCCGACCGCTGCCGCAACCGCCGCCCCGACCACAACTGCCACAGTCGCAGAGGAAACATTCCCCCAGCCTATGTTTAACGGCTTAAACATGACGCTTGAGGAGTTTGAACAGGAATTCATGCCGCTATTCGATGCCGCAAAATCTTGGACGAAGGAAACTGCGCCCCAAAACCTCAGTGATTTTCCACTTTTCCCGGAATCGCTTTTTGAACTGTTTGACACCATGGAAAGTGCGCAATCAGAGATAGAGATTTCAGATTCTACCCTGACCTGGAAATCGAATTTGACTGAGCTTCTCCCCAAGTCACGGACAGACGGTAGTACAACAGAACGGATTTTTGAGTATTTTGATACACATAAGAGCGAGTGGGAGCATGTGACCTTCAGGTTTGTCGAAAATTGCGCATACACTGTTCAAGCTCCCACAGATGCATGTGCAGATAGTAGTTGCCCGACCCTGTATTTCTTCCGAAATCGCTTCCTGGGAGATTGGACTGAATGTATACATACGACATATGAGATTTCAAATAAGTGCATTGAGCATGCGCCATATGTTGCTCTGAGCATGTCGAATGCAGAGTATGAAATTTCGTGGGGTCGTAATTTCTGGGGGCAAAAAAACTACATTATTGATATAAGCTCAATTACAGCTGATACACCTACAAGCAGTACAGTTACGAGTATTTGTTTCCTGGTATATGACGCAGCCAGCGGCAAACTTACTGAGGTAAGAAAATAAATGCCACGCCTCAAAAACAACCAAGGAGTACACCATGAACCATTGTAAAAAATGCGGCCACGAGTTGTCACCGACCACGGAATTCTGTGGAAACTGCGGCGAGCCCGTGCCAAAGTGAAAAACGGCATACAACGCAAATTCGTTGATATTGCCCGGTCAAAGCGTTATAGTTGTTATATATTAAAAAATAAAGGAGAGAGGAACATGTATTGTTACAACTGCGGCAAAGAAATCGCGGAAACCGTGAAATTCTGCCCCTATTGCGGAGCAGAACAGAAGCAGCCTCAGCAGCCCGTCCAGCAGCCCCAGCAGCAGGAACCCCAACCGCAGCCCATCCAGCAGCAACCCGCCCAATGGCAGAACCCCCGGCAGCAGGACACTCAATGGCAGGCTCCTCAGCAGCCCACCCAGTGGCAGAACCCTCCGGCGGCGAATAACAGCGGAAAAAACAATTCCTGGCAGTCCAGACTTCCCATCATTCTGGCAGCCGTCGCCCTTGTGGTCGTAGTTCTGCTTGCAGTGCGCGCGTTCCATAACCGCGCCGATGCCCAGAACGAGCTGAAAGCGATCGCGACTACAGAACCTGCCGCTACCGAAGCCGCCCCCACCGAAAAAGTCACATACACCGAGCCTCCCGCCCCGACGGAAACAGAGGCCCTCACGGACGGCTGGCACACCATAAACGGAAAGCGCTATTACATTCAGGATGGCGAAAAGTATGTAGATCTTCAGGAAATCGACAACGCGCTGTACTACTTCGACGAAGACGGCGCACTGGCTGAGAATGAAGACGTGGACTATTATGGGACTACTTTACATGCAGGCCGCGACGGTATCATAGGAGGAATCACATACGATGAAATTTGGGGAAACTGGTCAGATGAACGCTACAGTTTCGGAAACGGTGGACACAGTTCTATTATAGAATTCAACTCTGAAATAGAAAACTGCGATTCTTTCCAGTTCTGTCTGGAAGCAGGCGGCCTGCATGGCGCAAAAGTCAACGGCACATGGAAAATCTACATCAGGTGCAACGGCAACTGGGAGTTTGCGCAGGACATCAATTACACAGAGCCAAATGGATATTTTGACATAAAACTCGACGGTTACAAGAACTTTGATGCCATTACTGCTTGCCCGATGGTGCAAGGCAACGCCACCTACTCCGCGGTTTTCTACCTGCAAAACGTACATTGCGTACTGTAATCGTGATCCGGCCGCAAGAAGACAAAAAAATACCGCCGGGGCAATTGCCCCGGCGGTAACTCTTTTCAGTATCAGGCGCTGCGGAACCGGGCGAGGAAATCCTTTGTTTCCTGCTTCTGCGGGTTTCCAAACACTTCGGAGGGTACGCCTTCCTCGCAGATGACGCCCTGACTCATAAACACCACATGATTGCTCACGTCCCGGGCGAAGGCCATCTCGTGGGTCACCACCAGCATGGTCATCCCTTCCCGCGCAAGAGACCGCATGACGTTCAGCACCTCGCCCACCATCTCCGGGTCCAGCGCGGAGGTGGGTTCGTCGAACAGCAGTACCTCCGGGTCCATAGCCAGCGCCCGGGCAATGGCTACCCGCTGCTTCTGGCCGCCGGAGATCTGCCGGGGCTTGGCGTTGATGTAGGGCGCCATGCCCACCTTTTCCAGATAGGTCATCGCGTGAGCCCGGGCTTCCTCCCGGCTCCGCTTCAGCACCTTCACCTGGCCGACCACGCAGTTTTCCAGCACCGTCATATTGTTGAACAGATTGAAGGACTGAAACACCATACCCACATGGGCGCGGTAGGCCGGCGCGTTGACGCCCCGCCCGGCCACGTTCTTGCCGTGGTAGCAGACCTCGCCGGAGGATGGCGTTTCCAGCAGATTGATGCATCGAAGCAGCGTGCTTTTTCCGGAGCCGGAGGCGCCGATGATGGAGGTCACGTCGCCTTTATTAACGGTAAAGTCGATGTCCCGGAGAACCTCATGGCTTCCAAAAGACTTGGAAAGGTGGTTGACCTGTAAAATCACGTCCTCCATATTAATATTCTCCTTTCGGTCTTCCGGAATCAAACTCGCCGCTGCGCTCGTCGAAGGGCGTCTTGCGGCTGGGGTGGGAATAGGTACCGGCGCTCATGGCCAAAGAGTCCGTACTGACCAGCTCGTAATTGTCGCTGCCATCCAGCCGCTTTTCAAGCAGGCGCAGCAGGAAAGACGCCGCCAGCGTCAGCATCAGATACCCCGCCATCTCGATCACGGCTGAGGGAAAATACAGCAGATTGACGCCCACAATGTTCCGGTGGGTGGCGAAAAACTCCACGAAGCCGATAACGAACATCACGGAGGTGTCCTTGATGTTGATAATAAAGTTGTTGCCGATCTGGGGGATGATGTTCCGCAGCGCCTGAGGCATGATGACGTTCACCATGGTCTGCACATGGGTCATACCGATGGCCTTCGCGCCTTCGGTCTGGCCGGGGTCAATGGAAATAATGCCGCCCCGGACGGATTCGGCCATGTACGCGCCGGTGTTGATGGACACCACGATGATGGCTGCCACCCAGATGCCGCCCATTCCCTTGAAGGCCACCGCGCCGTCGGTGAAGTAGGGCAGGCCGTAGAAGATGAACACCGCCTGTAAGACCATGGGCGTTCCCCGGAACACCTCCACATAAATGCGGATCAGCGCCCGCAGCAGCTTCAGGAAGAAGCGCTTGACCGGTGGGTCCTGCCGGGTGTAGGGAATGGTGTTGAGAATGCCGCACAGCAGACCGATTACGCAGCCGATCAGGGTCGCGACCACCGCCAGAACCAGCGTGTTCCGGATACCGGTAAAATAAGCGCCGGAGTAGGTTTCCCAGAGCTTTCCGATGTCGGTCGTGAGTTTTGCAAGCTTATCCATGAGGCACCTCAGATCGCGGGCTGAACGGCAATCGCCTCGTTCATGATCTGGTTCATGTCCTCCACGGTCATTCCGCTGAGGACCGCATTCATGGCGTCCAGCAGGGTGGTGTTGCCCTTGACCACGGAGATACCGATGTTGATCTCACCGGCGTCTACCTGAAAATTGTCCTCGCTGCCGGAGAAGTCCAGAATCACCAGATTGTCGTAGGTGGCGCAGGCGCCCATAGCGGTGGGCATATCGGTGCAGATGTAATCCACAGTGCCGGAGGTGACGGCCATGACCATGGCCGGAGCCGTTTCGGAAGC
>OHPO01001460.1_pt1 | contig 10510 bp, 10 predicted proteins | sample 1577741 | NCBI WGS metagenome assembly OHPO01 (sample SAMEA3879574, study PRJEB24766) | human gut metagenome | biome: human-associated habitat; feature: feces | place: USA | collected 1985/1987
GTATTGACCGCAATTGCAGATAAATCCGGTTCTGCAATCAGATTTACATAATGTTCTTTCTGGAAGGATGCCGCAAGCTCCTCGGCGCGGGCGGCGTCGCTTACGACCTCGCTTGTGCAGACGCCATCGATCATGCCGTTCTCCGCTGTCTCCTGCGGTGCGTGCAGGCCGTACCGGGCAATGAGCCGCGTGAACTCCAGACGGGCAAACAGCTCGTATAGAGCTGCTTCGTCATACGGCTGTACAAGGCAAGCTTCCGGCGAAAACTCGATCGGCGCTTCGCAGCGGATCGTCGCCAGATCGTAGGACAGATACGCGCTGTCCCTCCCCTGTTCGAGCTTGGCACGCAGCTTTTCCTTGACCGCGTCCAGATGTGCGTACACGCCGTCCAACGTGCCGTAGTCCAGCAGCAGCTGCGTCGCCGTCTTCGGGCCGACGCCCGCAACGCCAGGGATATTATCTGAGCTGTCGCCCATGAGCGCCTTCAGGTCGATCAGATGAATGGGCTCAAAGCCGTATTCCTCACGGAATTTTGCGGGATCATAGTTGACTGCGACGGTCTGGGACAGCTTGGACGAGACGAGCTTGACCGTCACGTGTTCATCGATCAGCTGCAAAGAATCCCGGTCGCCGGTGACGATCACGCAGTCCCAGCCCGCATGGCCACAGCGTTTTCCGATCGTGCCGATCACATCGTCGGCTTCCCAGCCCTCGCATTCAAAAATCGGGATGCGCATGGCCCGCAGCACATCCTTCATAACGGGCATCTGCATGGCAAGCTCGTCCGGCATGGGATGGCGCGTGGCCTTATAGCCGTCATATTTCAAATGGCGGAATGTCGGCGCTTTAAGGTCAAACGCGACGCAGAGCGCGTCCGGCTTTTCGTCCGCGCGCAGCTTTTCCAGAATATTCAGAAAGCCATAAATGGCATTTGTAAAGAACCCGTCTCTGGTCGTCAGTGCACGGACGCCATAATAGGCGCGGTTGATGACGCTGTTTCCGTCGAGAACCATCAGCTTCATGGGCGTAAACTCCTTTGCATTTCTTTGGTTAGTTTACCACATTTCCGCCCTTCTTTCAAGAAAGGCGCTTCTTCCGGTTGACGGTTTTTCGTGAAAAGATTATACTAAAGAAAAAAGAAAAGGAGCATTTCGATATGATCTACTCTTCGAAGGACATGGAATCCCGCGCCGTTCTGGATACGGCGGCAAAGATCTGCGCCGCAGCGCGCACCGCGCCGAAAACCAGAGGCATGGACGGCCTCGTGACCTGCGTTTTAACGGGCGAGGATAAAAGCCAGCTGGCTGCGCAGATGCGGAAGCTGGCCGACGAGCTGGATTATGCGTTCTTTAACCGTGACGCAGATAACGTTGACGCGTCCGACGCTGTGGTGCTTTTCGGAATGGAGGAGGTGCGGCGCGGGCTTGACGCGGGCTGTCAGTACTGTCACTTCGAAAGCTGCGCCGACTGTACAGAAAAGGACGGCCTGTGCGCGTGGGATGCCATCGATATCGGCATCGCCATCGGCTCCGCCGCTGCCGCAGCAGCCGACGCGCGCGTCGACAGCCGCGTGATGTTCTCCGTTGGCCGTGCGGCAAAAAGCCTCGGCCTGCTCGGAGAAAAGGCTTCGCTGGTGCTTGGCCTGCCCCTCAGCATCAGCGGAAAGTCCCCGTTCTTCGACCGGAAGCCAAAGAAATAAGCCGCCGACCCCACAGAATTATATTGCCATCACGTATACCTGACAGGGATTCCATTCATCCCATAATGTTGGAAATACCTCAAATTCCTGAAAGCCGAGCGACAGGTAAAACCGGTTCGTACTGTCATATTCCGCATATCTTCCCATCTGCACGGTTTTTACCTGCATAAAGGAGTATCCAGCTTTGCCTGCCGCTTCTCTTGCTTGTTGAAACAGCTCACGGCCAATCCCCTGACGGTGATATTCCTTCAATACGCCCATCACGTATAATTCGACGGTAGCCTTTCCTGTTTCTTTCAGATACAAAAATCCCACGGGCTTGTCTGCGTCATAGGCGCAGAAGAATTGTTTATCGCCGCTTTCTGTGATGTAATCCTCCCTTGCCTCTGGGATACCGAACCATTCCGGAAGCGCTTCCAGAATGCTCCGCGTCACAGCCTGTTTTTTGGTGCTGTTTGTCAGCTGGCATATTTTCATTAGCTACTCCTGTAAATTCAGATTGGATAATCTTTTGATGCGCAAACCCGGAGCAAATGCTCCGGGTTTTGTTTGATCAGATGTGCTTCCACTTTGCGCCGCCGGGGATATCGGTGATCTCGATGCCCTGCGACTTGAGTTCGTCGCGGATACGGTCGGCCTCGGCGAAGTTTTTGGCCTTTTTCGCGTCATAGCGTGCCTGGATCTGCGCGGTCACAGCGGGATCGTCACTGCCATCCTCGCAGAAGATGGAATACGCACCTGCGGCAGGCTTTTCAGCCGCATTGCGCTTGCGGATCTCATCTGCCTTTTTGCACAGGTCAAGGCTCAGTACCTTGTCGAAATCATCAAGGACGAACAGCTTCGTCGCGTCGTTGGTCTTGTATTTGAGCACGTCGTACAGTGCTGTAATCGCAAGAGAGGTATTGAGGTCATTGCCGAGCGCGGCGTTGAATTTCTCGCGCAGTGCGGACACGGCAGCCTCGTCGATCTCGCCGTCGCCGGGCTTCAGCGCAGCGATTTTCGTCAGCAGCTTCTGATACGTTCCGGCAGCATTGTCAAGGTTTTCCCATGTGAAGACCAGATTGCGGCGGTAGTGGCTCTGTAGGCAGAACAGGCGGTAGCACAGCGGGTCGTAGCCCTTCTGCTCCAGTAGGGATACCGTCAGGAATTCGCCCTTGGATTTGGACATTTTGCCACTGGCGGTGTTCAGATGCATAACGTGCATCCAATAATTGCACCAGTGGTGGCCGATGTAGCTCTCGGACTGCGCAATTTCATTCGTATGGTGCGGGAAAGCGTTGTCGATGCCGCCGCAGTGGATATCAAGGTGTTCGCCCAGATATTTGAGCGAAATGCCGGTGCATTCGATGTGCCAGCCCGGATAGCCGACGCCCCACGGAGAATCCCACTTGAGCGCCTGATCCTCAAACTTGGATTTTGTGAACCAGAGCACGAAGTCGTTCTTGTTGCGCTTGTTCGTATCCTCCTCGACGCCCTCGCGAACGCCGACGGCGAGGTCTTCCTCTTTGTGCTCGTTGAAAATGTAGTATTTTTCAAGCTTGGAGGTATCGAAATACACGTTTCCGCCCTCGATATAGGCGTAGCCGGTGTCAAGGAGCTTGGTAATGATCTTGATATATTCGTCAATGCAGCCTGTGGCGGGCTGAACGACGTCGGGCTTCTTGATGTTGAGCTTGCGGCAGTCCTCGAAGAACGCGTCGGTGTAGAACTGGGCGATCTCCATGACGGTCTTGTGCTCGCGCTTGGCGCCCTTGAGCATCTTGTCCTCGCCCTCATCGGCATCGGAGGTCAGGTGCCCCACGTCGGTGATGTTCATGACGCGGTTCACGTCGTAGCCCGCGTAGCGTAGGTATTTCTCCAGCACGTCCTCCATGATATAGGAGCGCAGGTTACCGATGTGGGCGAAGTGGTACACGGTGGGGCCGCAGGTGTACATCTCCACATGGCCGGGGGTGTGGGTCTTGAACTCCTCTTTCTTGTGGGTGGCGGAATTATACAAATACATAACGGTTCTCCTTCTATCTACATTATATTATTATGCCGAACAAAAACGCCTCCCATGCCGTAGGGCATGAGAGGCGAAAAAGACTTCGCGGTTCCACTCTCGTTTATCACTCAAGTCCGGCCATAACGCAGGCCATGCGGAGGGCATCCACATCCCTCGCGCTCCCGGACGCACTTTCCGCACCGCTCGGCAGGACGGCTTTCAGCCGGTGGCCGTCCCTCTCTTGGCAAAGCTCTGGTGCGTACTCTTTCCGATCAACGCGCTATTCGGTTCAGTTAATAGTAACAGGAATTCTGTATGGTGTCAAGTGCTCCTGATTATTCTTTACATTGTCGCTTATAGCTGCAACACTCTCCACCAACCAAAACATTGACTGGCTTTACCTCAAATATCTTACAGCGCGACACATTCCCAAAAACTTCACTATCATCCAAAACGAACTCACAATCCCTGCAAATCAAGTCTTTGTTGCTGATTCTCATAGTCGCCCGTGCCTCGGATTCGATACGCTCCTTCATTTTCTTTTGCATCTCATTCATATCATCCACATTTCCACCTCAGTTATCATTCATCCCGAAATCAATTGTCCCAAGCTTTTCTTTCCACTGGTTTTCTGCGTGAACGACTATACTATCTACTGTAGATTTTGAAAAGATTTGCAAAATAGAAAATTGGAAATACTTATACCTCTCTGGGTAGGTGCAAATAACCTCTTTCATCAATTTATTATTGCCGTGCAAGGAATTAACATAGCACTCCCAACGGCCAAGTATTCCCCTATCTCCGTAGGCCGAGCCAACATATTGTTTTCCGTTTGCCATATCCAAAATAAGATAAACGCCCTTGACATTCGAAAGCGCCGCCTGCCACAACTCGTAGTTAATCTTGTCTTCCACAATTTCTTTCAGTTTGTCGTAGGTAAGGATGACTTTTTCATAACCAACAAATGGATGCTTGTCTGCGGAATCAATTGCAACGATTGTCTTTTCCGTTGTTCCCTTTTGGTGCCACATTCGGGCGGACTTTCCCCAGTCTATGACCATGCGCTTTTCATACTCTCGCAAAGCGTCTATGCTCTGTAAGTCAAAAAATGCATTCTCACCAGTAAAAGCCTCTCCGTCAGGGTACCCCTCCGGTCTTACATCCGGCGTATCAGGCACGCTTTCCCCTACTCTATATACGCCGTACAATCTGGCGTAATTGCCCCCTTCACTGAGAAAAACCGCCCAATAGTCATAACCTTTACTGAAGCCCGCTTTTTGGTGCGCTGTATACTCCCGCACCATATTTTTGTCGTAGCAGCGTCTAAAGCCTTCATCAGCTAATGAATGTCGAATAAGCTTTACTTTAGCCGGATCCAATCCTGCTTTTTTCAACACATCAGCAAAAACAAGAATTGCCATTCCTACACCCCCATCACTCAATGTCATTAAAAATCTTATTTGGTCTCTTTGAACACATCAGCGTTCTTGGCAAAATACTCAACTCCGGAGTACACCGTTGTCACCAAAATGATACCCTGGCATACATAGTTCAACACCTGAGGAATACCCAGCAGGATCAGGCAGATACACACCATAGTACTGGCTGTCTTGACCTTACCGGACCAGCCAGCGGCGATGACCCGGCCCTTCTCCACAGCCACCAAACGCATACCGGACACAGCAAACTCCCGCAGCAGCACGATGGCCAACACCCACGCGGCGAAGGTGCCCTCCTCCACGAACCAGCACAGCGCCGCCATCACCAGACACTTGTCCGCCAGCGGGTCCATGAACTTCCCAAAATCGGAGACCTGATTATAGTGCCGGGCAATGTAGCCGTCCAGCAGGTCGGTCAGGCATGCCACGATGTAGATGCCCAGCGCCACATAGCGGCTGCCGGGAAAACCCCAGTACAACACCACCAAGAACGCGGGAATCATCAGCACCCGCAGGATCGTCAGTTTGTTCGCCGTAGTCATATATGTATCCACCTTTCGCTTTTATCTCTCGCAGCATTATAGCACAGTGCCGCGCAAAGGGAAAGCCCCCTTTTACTCCGCCAACTCGCCGGTCAGCTCACCGTCCATGGCACCGGTGATACGCACCGGCACGAACTCACCCGCCTCCACCTCGTAGTCGGCGGTGAAATAGATGCGCCCGTCAATATCGGGGCTCTCGGCATAGCTGCGTCCCACGAACTGCATAGCCTCCTGGTCGAAGCCATCACACAGCACCTCTGCCACAGTGCCCATACGGCTGTCGTTGAAGTCGTCCATGATTCGGGACTGTACGTCCACCACCAGCTCCGCCCGGCGCTCGGCCTCGGCGGTGTCCACACGGTTCAGCATACGCGCCGCCGGTGTCCCCTCCTCCGGGGAGTAGGGGAACACGCCCGCCCGTTCGATGCGGACCTCCTGTAAAAATTCGCACAGCTCCTCAAACGCCGCCTCATCCTCGAAGGGCAGACCGGTGATAAGGCTGGTCCGCAGCACCAGGTCGGGGATACGCGCCCGCAGCTCACGGAACAGCGCCAGCAGCTCCGCCTTGTCGCCACGGCGGTTCATGGCGCGCAGCACCTTGTCGTTGCAGTGCTGGATGGGGATATCCAGATAGGGCAGCACCTTCTCCTCCGCGGCGATGGTGTCGATCAGCTCGTCGGTGAACTCGTCCGGATACAGATAGTGCAGCCGGATCCAGTGGAAATCCAGCTTACACAGCTCCCGCAGCAGCGCCGCCAGCTTCTTTTCGCCGTACAGGTCGATGCCGTAGCGGGTGATATCCTGAGCGATGACAATGCACTCCTTCACCCCGGCGTCAGCCAGATGCTTCGCCTCGGCCAGCACATCCTCCATGCGGCGGCTGCGGTATTTCCCGCGCAGAGAGGGTATCACACAGTATGCGCAGCGGTTGTCGCAGCCCTCGGCAATACGCAGATAGGCATAGTGCCCCGGCGTAGTCAGCACCCGGTCGAATTCGTCGATCATCCCGTGGATATCGGCAAAGCGCCGGGGCGTACCGCCGGCCATCATTTCCGAGAGCGCCGGGACGATCTCACCGTAGCTGCCGGTGCCCATGATGCCGTCCACCTCCGGCAGCTCGTCCAGTATCTCCTGCTGGTAGCGCTGGGTCAGGCACCCCGTCACCAGTATCTTGCCCACCTGTCCCTCGGCCTTCAACGCCGCCACGGACAGTATGGTGTCGATCGCCTCCTCCTTGGCGCTGTCGATAAACCCGCAGGTGTTGATGACCACCGCGTCCGCACCGGCGGGTGCCTCCAGCAGCGTATACCCCGCATCGCGGCACAGAGCCATCATCTGCTCTGTGTTCACCAGATTCTTGGCACAGCCAAGGGAAATAAATGCAACCTTCACGTTGTATACCTCACGTCTCGTCTATTTCCTGCCCCCACTCATTGAGCACGGGCCGTATGTCATTCCAGGAAAACCCACGCCGCTGCAATGCCGCGGCCAGCTTCCGGCTGTCCTCCTGTGTCATGGGCCGCCCACGCAGTCTGGCAGCCACCACCTTCCGCACGGCATCCGCCGCCGGGGGCAGCTGTGCCAGCGCCTCGTCCCACAGCTCCCGGGGCACGCCCCGGCGGTGCAGTTCCTGTTTCACCCGGCCTGGGCCATAACCCATGGCCCCGTAATGCCGCACGATAACGCCGGCATAGCCCTCGTCATCCACTGCGCCGAGCGTCTCCAGCCAGTCGGCGGTGTCCGCCGCCTGCTCCTCCGTGGCGCCCTTTTTTGTCAAACGGCGCTGCACCTCTTTTTTGGACAACATCCGTCCCGACGCCATCCGCGCCGCGGTCTGCTTCAGCTGAGACTGCTGCGCCGCCGCCTGTAATTCTACCACAAGCGCCGGCGACAAGTCCATACCTTTGTATAAACCAAAGCGCAGAAGCTCCGCGCCGGTGATCCGAAGGAGGTCGCCCCCCTCCAGAAACACCAGCACGCGCTCCTGCTTGTGCTTTGATTTTTCAATGCGCTCGATCCGCATCAGTCTTCGTCGTCAAAATCGTCGGCGGACACGTCCACCGCCCGTCCGGCGGCCTTGGCCGCTACCCGGGACTGGCTGCCCATCAGCTTGTGGAAGTTCTCCCGCACCGCCGTCTCCAACTTATCCGCCTCGTCCGGATGGTCGCGGAAGTACTGCTTGGCAGCATCACGGCCCTGTCCCAGGCGCAGCTCACCCATATTGAACCAGGAACCACTCTTCTGCACCAGGTCCAGCTTCACCGCCAGATCCAGCAGGTCGCCCAGCTTGCTGATGCCCTCACCATACATGATATCGAACTCCGCCTCGCGGAACGGAGGCGCCACCTTGTTCTTCACCACCTTGGCCCGGGTACGGTTGCCGATGACCTCGCCGCCGGACTTCAACGTCTCGATACGGCGCACGTCAATGCGGACGGAGGCATAGAACTTCAGCGCACGGCCGCCGGTGGTGACCTCCGGGTTGCCATACATGACGCCCACCTTCTCGCGCAGCTGGTTGATGAAAATGACGATAGAATTGGTCTTGTTGATGATACCCGTCAGCTTACGCAGCGCCTGGCTCATCAGTCGGGCATGCAGGCCCACAAAGCTGTCACCCATCTCACCCTCGATCTCCGCCCGGGGCACCAGCGCCGCCACGGAGTCCACCACCACCACGTCGATGGCGCCGGAGCGGACCAGGGCCTCGGTGATCTCCAGGGCCTGCTCGCCGGTGTCCGGCTGGCTGACCAGCAGGTTGTTGATGTCCACGCCCAGCGCCTCGGCATAGGTGGGGTCCAGTGCGTGCTCAACGTCGATAAAGGCCACCTCGCCGCCCTTCTTCTGGGCTTCGGCAAGGATGTGCAGTGCCAGCGTGGTCTTACCGCTGGATTCCGGGCCGTACACCTCGATGATGCGGCCGCGCGGCACACCGCCCACGCCCAGCGCCAGATCCAACCCCAGACTGCCGGTGGAAATGGCATCCACCTGCATGGAGGCGTTGTCGCCCAGCTTCATGACGGCACCCTTGCCGAACTGCTTTTCGATCTGCGCCAGCGCCGTAGCCAGCGCGTCCTTCTTGGCCTCCGGCTCGGTCTTTTGAGTGGCCGGTGCAACGTTGTTGTTCTGATTTTTTGCCATAGCCTGCTGCTCCTTTTATCCTTTGGGCCCGCAGAGGGCGGGCTGTCCTTCGCTTTCCTTCTTAGTATAACACAAAATCAAAATATTACAACAAGAAGTTGTTTGCTTTTTCCAATTTATTTTGGGCGGCGGGCAGTCACGCAGCGGTCATTGCCGCCAAAGTCCTGAATGCAGCGGATCTCTGCCCAGCCGTTCTCTGCCAGCAGGGCGGTTACGGCTTCCCGTTGCTGCCAGCCGATCTCCAGTACCAGCGCCCCGCCGGGACACAGCGCGTTTTTGTAGTGCTGCGCCAGCGCACGGTAGAACACAAGGCCGTCCTCCCCGGCTTCCAGCGCCATGGCAGGCTCCTGCGCCGTTTCCGGCATCAGCGCCCGCATCTCCGCCCCGGTCAGGTAGGGCGGGTTGGAGATGATCAGGTCCGCCCCCTCGGCGGGCAGCGTTTTATAATAGGTAAAGACATCGGCCTGCACGGTGCGCACACTGGTCTGTGCCGTGTTGGCGGTCAGGTAATGCCATGCCTCCGGGCTTTTTTCCACACAGGTCACCAGCGCGCCGGGGCTGTGGCGCATAATGCCAAGCCCTAAGCAGCCTGTCCCCGCGCAGAGGTCATACACCACCGGCCGCTCCCTGCCCTGCAAAAGCGCGAGGGCGCTCTCGCAGACGATCTCGCTGTCAGCCCGGGGGCACAGCACACCCGGCCCGACCTTGAGCGTAAAATCCATAAAGTCCCACTCGCCCAGAATGTACTGCAGCGGCTCGCGGGCTGCGCGGCGTTCGGCAAGCGCGCTCAGGCGGGCTGCCTCGGCAGCGCTGGGGCCGTCATCCAGACGGGGGTCGCGGCCGGTCGCAAGGCGGTACAGCTCGGCCGCGTCAAAGCGGGCATCGGGCACACCGGCGGCCGTCAGCTTGGCGCAGAGCTTTTGAAATGCAGCGTTCACCAGCGGGCATCCTCCTGCTTTTCCGGCAGAACGGGGGTGACGGCGGCAATCGCAACCTCGATCATCGAGTCGTCCGGCTCAAAGGTCGTCAGCCGCTGCATCCAAAGCCCCGGCTGGGAGATAAGCTTTGCCGCCGCGCTGTCGGAGCGGCCGGCCCATTTCAAAATTTCATACGATACACCAACCAGAAGCGGGAACATGCAAAGCTTGTACACAACACGCATCGCCGTGCTGGTCCAAGGCAGCACCGCATACAGGAAGATGCTGATGATGATGACGAGGATCATAAAGCTGGTGCCGCACCGCGGGTGAAAGCGGCTCTGGCGGCGGATGTTTTCCACCGTCAGGGGCAGACCGGCCTCATAACAGGCGATGGTCTTATGCTCGGCACCGTGGTACTCAAACACGCGGTGCAGCTCCTTCATGCGGGTGCAAAGGAACATGTAGCCGAGGAAGATGACCATCTTGAGCACGCCCTCGAGGATTACTCGCGGCCAGCGCCCCAGCGGCACGGCGCGCATGACAAGACCCGTCAAAAAAGTGGGCAGAAAGGTAAACAGGAACAGCGCCAGCGCCACGCCCACAAAGGCGGCGCAGGCCATCAGCGCGTTCTGCACGGCGGGGGTGGCGTGCGCCTCGAACCATTTATCCAGCTTGGACTCAGCGGGCTCGGTCTCGCCCTCCATGGCAATGTCGGCCGCGTGCATCAGGTAGCGGTAGCCCTTGTAAAGGTTTTCCGCCATGTTGCAGACGCCCCGGACCAG
>OHPO01001469.1_pt1 | contig 10489 bp, 8 predicted proteins | sample 1577741 | NCBI WGS metagenome assembly OHPO01 (sample SAMEA3879574, study PRJEB24766) | human gut metagenome | biome: human-associated habitat; feature: feces | place: USA | collected 1985/1987
AGAGTTTTCCTCCATGGCGCTGCTGGGCTTTCTGCCGCTGCTGCTCTGGGCGGGGTGGGCTGTCCCTCCCGCAAGCTGGAACGCTTCGGCACAGGTGCTGTGGTGGTTTGCAGCTGTGGGCGGCGTGGTCTGCCTGTTGGGGCTTGCAGGGCAGCTGCACTGGTACCGGCTGTTTACCCCGGCACAGCCGACCGCAGCAAACTGGGGCGTACCGGTCTACGCAGAATACTTTGCCGGAGCCCTTCTGTGCAGTGCACGGTCTGCCCGCCGCACGGTCTGGCTGCCGGCATGGGGCTTTGCGGTGCAGGCTGCGGCTTTGCTGGGCAGTGCTTTGCTGTTTGGCAGCGGAACCTACCCCCGGCTGGAGTTGCTGCGGGCGTGGAGCAGCGGAAGCTTTTCCCGCATGGATGCGCTGCTTTTGCTGCTGTGGCTGCTGTGTGCCGTCTACCGGGCGTCCATGTTGTGCGGAAGCAGAGGTGCAGCCATGAGAAAACAGAACTCTTACAAGCCGCTGCTGTATTTGCTGCTGACAGGATGGTGCCTTTTATTCCTGCGCTGCGAAAGCACCGAGAAAAGCATGGTGCGGGCGGTGTATCTGGCACAGACCGAACAGGGGTATCAGGCAGGGCTGCTCTATCAGGCACCGCAGGCCGCCGCCGATGCCGCCGAGGCCTCTGCCGCATTGCAGTTTGTGCAGGCAGAGGGGCAAACGATGGAGCGGGCGCTGGCTGCGGCAGAGCAGGCACTGCCCCAAACCGCAAGCTACCGCCTGTGTGATTATCTGCTGCTGCCAAAAGCGGAAGAGCCATTACTAACAGAGTACGAGCAGCTGGTGCTGCGGCGCGGCTGCGGACGCACGGCGGCAAGGCTGCTTTGCGCAGAAGGAGAGACAGACCACCTTGCCACACGGGCCGCCCTGCCGGATGCTCTGATGGCACAAATAAAGGCCGCAGCACCCACCGCACCCCGGCTGTATGAGCACACAGAGCCGGGGCTTCTGCCCATTCTCCGGTGGAGCGCGGAAGAGGTGACGATACAGGAGGGCGGCGTTCTGCATACCGTGGCGGCTAATATACCCTTGTCCCCGGAGCAGGCCGAGGTCTACCGGCTGCTTGCCGGGCAGGGCGGCACCCGGCAGCTCTGGCTGGAAGGAAAGCGCATCGGCATCCGGCGCTGCACCGTTTCGGTCACCCTGCAAAAGGCGCAGGTGCTTGTGCGGCTGGACTGCCAACGTGCCGCCCACAGCCCATTGCCCACGCAGGCGCAGCGGCAACAGCTTGCGGCGCAGTGCACCGCACTTTTGCAAAGCTGCTGGCAGCAGGGCGTGGATGTGCTGCACCTGCAAGCCCGGGCAGCGCTGCGAAGCGGCAGCATTGCGGGCTTTGACCCAACAAAAAACCCCTGCCCGCAATGGCGGACAGACGTGCATTTCATGCTGTATTAAGAGGCGGTAGGAAAGGTGACAGTGATGGTGGTGCCAACGTCTACCTGACTTTCCAGCTTGATGCGGGCGTTGTGGATGCGGGCAATGTGCTTGACGATGGCAAGTCCAAGCCCGGTGCCGCCGGTGGCCTTGCTGCGGCTCTTGTCCACCCGGTAGAACCGCTCGAATATGTGCTCCATGTCCTCGTTGGGGATGCCGATGCCGTTGTCCTCCACGGAGATCACCACGGTGTCGCCGACGGTTTTCAGGGTGGTGTGGACAAAGCCCATGGAGCCGGAATACTTGATGCCGTTTTCCATGAGGTTATAGAGAATCTGGTGGATGTCGTCCTCGGTGGCCCGGACCACGGCGTCCTCGTCCGTCTCATAGGTCAGGGTGACCTCCTTTTCCCGGGCCACCACCCCCAGCATACGGACCACCCGCTCCAGCACCCGGGACACGGACACAGGATAGGCCGCGTCCTGGATACCGCTGTCCAGCCGGGTCAGGCGCAGCAGGTCCTCGGTGATGCGGCTGAGCCGCTGGGCCTCCCGGCCGATGTCCTCCACAAATTCCCGGGTGGTGTCGGCGTTCATGTCCTCCGTCTGGAGGATGGAGTCCGTCAGCAGACGGATACCGGCCAGGGGCGTTTTCAGCTCGTGGCTGGCGTCGGACACAAAGCGGCGGCGGGCGGCCTCGGTGGTCTGCAGGCGGTCCGTCAGGCTGTTGAACTCCGTGGCCAGCTGGGCGATCTCGTCATTCCCCCGGACGGAGGCCCGATGGCTGTAGGCTCCCTCCCGGACCTGGCGGATGGCCTGGAGCAGTTCCCGGATCTTCCGGGTGAAGGCCCGGGACAGCAGAGCGCTGAGGGCAACCACCAGAACGCCGATCAGCAGGGAGATGCGGGTCAGGTTGGTCTGGAAGCTCTGCAGCAGCTCCGCCTGCTGGGTGTCGTATTGATAGGCGTACACCGCGCCGATGATGCGGTTGCGGTATACCACCGGGGAAGCGCCCCGGCTTAAAAAAGCATGGCTGTCATACCGGCAGTAGAAGGCGTCGCTGCCGTCCAGAGCCTGGACGATCTCGGTATACATGGCATACATGCCCTTGGCGCTGCCGCCCTCCCGGGTGTCGAACAGGATGCGGCCGGAGGTGTCCGTCACCAGCAGGCGGGACACACCGGTCTCCTCCACCGAGGCCAGGGCCTGGCCCACGTTTTCCTCCGTCAGCTCCGGCAGGCCCGACAGGGCCGATTCCACCATCTTGACGCTGCTTTTCATGGCCGTCTCCTTGGTCCGGAACACCAGACTCTGGGACACCAGCAGCGGATAGGTATTCAGCAGCACCAGCACCGCCAGGATGATGAGGATATAGCTCATGCTGAACTTAAACTGTAGGCTGGTTTTCCCCCGCAAAATAGTAACCAACTCCCCACTTTGTCATGATGTATTCCGGCTCCGCCGGGACCCGCTCCAGCTTCTCCCGCAGGCGGCGGATGTGCACGTCCACGGTGCGGTAGTCCCCGGCGTAGGAATAGCCCCACACCAGGTTCATCAGGCTCTCCCGGCTGTAGACCCGCCGGGGATTTTTCATCAGCAGCTCGATCAGGTCATACTCCTTTGCGGTCAGGTCGATGGTCTTTCCGTCCCGCAGGGCCACCCGCTGCTCCGTATCCAGGCTCAGGTCGCCCACGGTCAGCAGCGGCGTGCGCTGGCGGCTCTGGGCCGCCTGGTTCCCGTTCATGGACCGCCGCAGCAGGGCCCGGATGCGTGCCTTCAGCTCCAGAATGTTAAAGGGCTTCGTCACATAGTCGTCCGCGCCGCAGGCAAAGCCCATCAGCTTGTCGCTGTCCTCGCTGCGGGCGGTCAGCATGATGACGGGCACATCGGAAAACTCCCGTATCTTCATGCAGGCGTCGCTGCCGGACAGGCCGGGCATCATCACGTCCATGACGATCAGGTCGAAGTTCTCCTTCTTCTCCAGCTCCACGGCGGCCGCGCCGTCATAGGCGGTCATCACCTCATACCCCTCGTTCTCCAGATTGAACTTCATGCCCTTCACCAGCAGCTTCTCGTCGTCTACCACCAATATCTTCATTCCTGCGTATCCTCCGTTATGATGTGATCTTGTATGCTCTCCACGATGGCCTGTCCGATTCCCTCCACCCGCGTCAGGTCCTCCGCGCCGGTATAGGGTCCGTTGGCCTCCCGTTCGTCCACGATCCGCTGGGCCAGCACCGGGCCGATCCCCGGCAGGCCGTCCAGCTCCTCCGCGCCGGCGGTGTTGATGTTCACCTTCAGCAGTGCGGGCGCAGTCTCCTCCGGCGGCACGGCGCTGATGTCATAGCCGCCCCGCACCTGCCGCGGCGTCAGCAGCCACGTCAGTGCCATCGCCAGGACGAACAGCACCGTCAGTCCCAGCAGGAACACGTCCGTCTTTGTCAATTTTATCCGCTTTCCCACAGTTGACTACCCCGCCTCTTTTGCTTATAATAGGTCATGGACATACCGGCCCCATGCTCCGGACGGGGCCGTCCCCCTATATTATAGCATACATGGAGAAAAAGTCACATGAAAATCCGTCGTTTTATTGCTGTTTTTTTATCCGCCCTGATTTTATGCGGAGTTCTGACCGTTCCCGCCGCCGCGCTGGAGGATCCGGCCATCCGTGCCAAGGCCGCGCTGCTGGTGGAGGCAGAGACCGGCACGATACTCTATGACAAAAATATCCACGATGAGCTGTCCATTGCCAGCACCACCAAGATCATGTCCGCCCTGCTGGTCTTCGAGGCCATCGACCGGGGTGAACTGCGGCTGGACCAGCAGGTCACCGCCACCGCCACCGCCCTGCGCGGCCTGCCGGAGGACGGCAGCACCGCCGACATCGTGGAAGGTGAAACGCTGACGGTAGAGCAGCTGCTGTACTGTATGCTGGTCATCTCCGCCAACGAGACGTGCAACATCCTGGGCGAAACGCTGTGCGGCAGCGTAGATGCCTTTGTGGAGCGCATGAACCAGCGCGCCCAGGAGCTGGGGTGCAAAAACACCCACTTTGCCAACACCACCGGCCTGACCCAGTCCGGCCACTACTCCTCCGCCTACGATCTGTATCTCATCACCCGCGAGGCCATGAAGCACGAGGACTTTATGACCATGGTGAACACCAAGTCCTACGAGATACCTCCCACCAACAAGACCGAGGAGGAGCGCGTGCTCCACAGCACCAACGCCCTGATCTCCAACTGGCGGCTGGCCGGGTACCTGTACTCCGGCGCCCAGGGCATTAAGACCGGCAGCACCGATGCCGCCGGCCAGTGCCTTGTCTCCTCCGCTGTCCGCGGCAGCCGCACGCTCATCAGCGTGGTGCTGGGCGCGGAGAAGGTCGAAAAGGAGAACGGCTCCGGCTACATCGTGGAAAGCTTTACCGAGACGGCCCGTCTGTTCGACTGGGGCTTTGACAACTTTGCCCCCCAGCAGGTGCTGGACGAGAATGAGCTGATCCAGGAGGTCCCCGTGGCCCTGAGCAAGCAGGTCTCCACCGTGGCCGTCCACCCGGCGGAGAGCGCCGACGCCATGCTGCCCAAGGATCTGGATGTCAGCGCCCTGACCCGCACCGTCACGCTGGATAACGAGACGGCGCTGGCCCCCATCGCCGCCGGCGACCGCCTGGGCGAGATCACCGTCAGCTACGGCGACACCACCTACGTCACCGTACCCCTGCTGGCCGTGGCCGACGTGTCCGCCAGCCGCTTCCTGTCCCTGCGCCACGCCATCGGCGAATTCTTCTCCCAGCGCTCCGCCCGCATCGCCGTTCTGGCACTGGTGGTGCTGGTCGCCGCCCTGGTTCTGTGGTTCCGGTTCTACGGCCGCAACCGCCGCTACGGCAAGCCCGGCAGCAAGCAGTACCGCCACCACTCCTACCGCGGCCGCCGTCACTGATATGGCGCCTATCCGTATACTCTACGAGGACCCGTATCTGGTCCTCTGCGTCAAGCCCGTGGGCGTCCTGTCGGAGGACAGCCCCTCCGGTTCCTGTATGCCCGGCCTGCTGCGCGAGCACTACCGCGCCCTGGGGCAGAACGACTATATCGCCACCGTCCACCGGCTGGACCGGCTGGTGGGCGGCGTTATGCTGTTCTCCCGCCGCCGGGACGTCACCGGAAAGCTCACCGCCGCCGTGGCAGAGCACCGCGTCACCAAGGAATACCTGGCCGTTCTCCGGGGCACGCCGGCACAGGACGAAGCCACCCTCACCGACCTGCTGTTCCGCGACGCCGCCCACAACAAAAGCTACGTGGTCAAACGTATGCGGAAGGGCGTCCGCCAGGCGTCCCTCAGCTACACCGTCCAGGGCGAAGCGGACGGCCTGACGCTGGTGCGCGTGCAGCTGCACACCGGCCGCACCCACCAGATCCGGGTGCAGTTCGCCGGGCGGGGCTTCCCCCTGGTAGGGGACCGGAAATACGGCGGGGCCGGAGACGGCGAGGCCCTGGCCCTGTGGGCCTGGCGGCTGGGCTTCACCCATCCGGAGACGGGCCGGGATATGGTGTTCACCCACCAGCCCCCGGCGGCCTGGCCCTGGACCCTGTTTCCCCTGCCGGAAACGGGAAAATAAGGCAGAAAAGCGCTCGGAGCACTTGGCTCCGGGCGCTTGAGACTGTCAAAAAAGGGCTTCGCCTTTTTTGGACAGTCTCAACCCCTCTGCGAAAAGTTTTCGCAGAGGGGTTGAAGCATATTTACAGGCTCTTTTCCAGGGCGTGGACCCAGTCGGCCTTCAGGTAATAAATCAGGAACACCACACAGCTGACGCTCCAGGTGATGGGATAGGCCCAGAAAATGGTGGCAATATCCCGCCAGACCTTCAGAGCCAGGGTGATATAGCTGACCCGCAGGATGCACCAGCAGCCCAGCATGGTGTACATAGGCACCTGGGCCCGGCCCGCGCCCCGCAGCACGGCGGACACACCGTGGGCAAAGGCCAGGAAGCAGAAGAACAGTGCCTCGATGTGGGACTGACGCACACCGATGGCCACCACGGCCGGGTCGTCGTTGAACAGCCGCATGGCATAGGGGGCCAGGAAAAACAGCGCCACGCCGATGAGCTCCGCCATGGCCATGGAGCACAGGATGCCGATCCGCGCGCCCTGCTTGGCCCGGTCAAACTGCCCCGCTCCCAGATTCTGGCCGATGAAGGTGGTCAGAGCCATAGCGAAGGCGGTGATGGGCAGGAACACGAAGCCCTCCACCTTGGAATACGAGCCGCAGCCCGCCATGGCGTCGGAGCCGAAGGTGTTGATGTTGGACTGCACCACCACGTTGGCGATGGCGATGATGGAGTTCTGCACGCCGGAGGGAACACCTTGGGAGGTGATTTTCTTCAGCAGGGGCAGATCAAAGCCGATGCGCTTGATCTCCAGCCGGTACGGCCCGTCGGACCGGGTCAGCTTGATGATGCACAGGACGGCGCTGACCACCTGGCTGATCACGGTGGCTACGGCGGCGCCTGCCACGCCCATATCCATGGCCCCCACAAACAGCAGGTCCAGGGCCACGTTGACCGCCGACGAGATAACCAGATAGTACAGGGGGCTGCGGCTGTCGCCCACCGCCTGCAGAATGCCCATGCCTGCGTTATACAGGATGGTGGCCAGGCTTCCCAGGAAGTACAGCCGGAAATACAGGATGGAGGTGTCCAGCACGTCCGCCGGTGTGCGCATCCAGGTAAGGATGGTGGGGGTGAAGAATACACCCAGAAGCGTCAGCAGCACACCGCAGCACAGGGCAAAGGCGATGTCCGTGTGCACGGCGGAGCGGACCTTTTCATAGTTCCTGGCCCCGAAATACTGGGCGATGACGATGCCTGCCCCGATGAACAGGCCCATAAAAAAGCCTGTCATCATAAAAATGAGGTTGCCGCTGCTGGCCACAGCGGCCAGAGCCTGCTTGCCCACAAATTTGCCCACGATGACGCTGTCCACCGTGTTGTACAGCTGCTGGCAGAGATTGCCCAAAAAGACCGGCACTGCGAAGCTGACCATGCGCTTCCAGATGGAGCCGGTGGTCATATCGGTGCTGCGGTTGATGGCGGCCACGCCGCATCGCCTCCTTATGTAAAGAAATCGTCAGTTCCTTCATTATAGGGGGAAAATGCGAAAAGGTCAACCCTTCATCGCCAAAATAAGCGATTTTGTCTTTCAATCGTGCACAAATGCGAAAATACGGCAAACGGATTCGGTGAAACCCAGCAGAAAAAATAGTTCTCCGCGCAGCGTCGGACCGCTGCGCGGAGAAGCAAAGGGGGGATGAGAGAGTAAAGCGTTGTCAGTCGGCCAGGATCCGCACCGCACCCACATAGGTGCTGCTGTAATAGCCATCGAAATAGCTGATCTTGACCCCGCCGTTGGAGGTGGCGTGGATGAAGGCCCCGCCGCCCAGATAGATGCCCACATGGGAGATGTCGCCGCCGCCATAGGAGAAGAACACCAGGTCCCCGGCCAGCCGCTCGGCGGTGGACACCCGGGTGAAGGCGTACAGCTGGTCGCTGGCCCCGTGGGACATGCGATAGCCGAAGTGGGCATAGACGTACATGGTGAAGCCTGAGCAGTCAAACCCGCTGGGGGAGGCCCCGCCCCACACATACCGGGTGCCCAGGAAGGACTTTGCATAGTCCACCAGGTCCTCCCGGGCGCTCTTCACGGCGGAGGTGCCGGCGTAGTCGCTGTACTGCACGGTCTGGCACCCGTCAGCCCGGACATAGCCGGTGGTGCCGCTGAAGGTGATCTGATACCAATTGCCGTCCTCGGTGACGTCGTTGAGCCGGGCCACCTTGCCCTGGCGCAGGGTCCGCAGGGAGGCGGCGCTGTCGCTGGGTGCGGCGTACACGGTGATCTGACGGGCGGCCATGGCGCCGTCATAGGCGTCCAGCAGGGCCTGGCGGGCGGCCTGACGGCCGGTGCGGCGGGCGGCCTCGCGGTTGGCCTGGCGGGCGGCTTCCGCCTGCCGGGCTTCCTCCTCCTGCTGCAGCTGCACCGCCTGAACGGCCAGCTGAGACAGGTCCACCGTCTCCTCCTGCTCCAGCATCCCCAGGTCGATGGCGATGTTGGAATTGGCCTGGGCGGACTGGGACAGGCCGGCCTCCTCCAGCGCCTGCACGGCGGCGGAGTAGCTGGCGGCGGCCTCGGCCGCGTCCTGTATCTGATGGCTCTGATCTGCGCTGACGATCCAGATGCTGGACAGCGTCATGGACACGGCCAGAAACAGACAGGCGAAACGTCGGGATACCATGGGTAAGACTTCCTTTCCATAAGGGGATTTTCTAACGACAAGAGATACTATACCACAATGGTTTCAAAAAAGCTACAAAAAATTACAGATTGGTAACAAAAGTTTTCAAAATGGTAAAAATTTACTGCCGTGTCACGCACAACACAGCAGTAAACTCGATATTCAGGACAAAATCCTCATTTCCGCAGGTCGGCGATGGCCTGGGCACCGTAGGCGCTGCCCAGCGCATAGCTGGGGAAGTAGCCCATATCGCCCATTGCCCAGTGGATATCCTGCAAACAGCCGTGGGTATCGTCCGGCACATCCACGCCAAGGTATTCCTTATACTTGGCGTTCCAGGCGGCGGGCAGGTCGGCCACGGCCAGCGTGCCCTGCATCAGCGCCTTCTCCAGCTCATAGCGGACCATAATGTGCAGCGCGTAGGTCAGCTCGTCAGCCTCGGTGCGGATCAGGCCGGGCTCGGCGCGGTTGACGGCGCGCCAGACCTCCTCGGAAGTGACATCGGCCAGCTGATCGGGGAAGATTTCCCGCAGGGTCGGGTAGAGGAAGCTGACAAAGGCGCGGCTGCGGCCGACAAGGTTTTCAAACAGGCGGGACTGGCTCTCGTGGAGGCCCATTGTGGCGCCGCCGGTCACGGCCGTGTAGTCGTAGGCGGGGTCGATGTTCAGCTCATACAGCGCATGGCCGCCCTCATGGGCAACACTGTAGAGGTTGGAGAACATGTCGCGCTCCATATAGTGGGTCGTGATGCGCACATCGCCGCGCCAGAATTCGGTGGTGAAGGGATGCTCGCTCTCGGCCAGATAGCAGTGGGCCGGATCCAGACCCCACAGCTCCATGATCTTTTTGCTGACGGCGCGCTGACCGTCCAGCGGCCACACCTGATCGAGAAAATCGGTGCGCACGGCCTTGCCCCGGGCCTGAATGTCGGCGAGCAGCGGCACGATGGTCTCGCGCAGCGTGGCAAAAAACGCATCGCACTGGGCAATGGTCAGGCCCTTCTCGTACCGGTCAAGCCAGACCTCATACGGGTCGCGGTCGGGGGCAAAATAGTGCGCCTGCGCCCGGCGGGCGGCCACGATTTTTTCCAGATACGGCGCAAACAGGCTGAAATCGTTCGTGCGCTTGGCCTTGACCCAGACCGGGATGCTCTGGTTGCAAAGCTTGGTGAAGGCGGCGTACTCCTCAGCCGGGATCTTTGCAATTTCATCGTACTGGCGCTGCAGCTGGCGGACCTCGGCCTGCTCCTGCTCGGTCTCGGCCTCGGCGGCAGCCTGCTGCAGCAGGGCAGCGGTGTCTGCGTTGACAAGCAGCTCAAAGCTGGCGCGGCTCAGCACCTCGCAGGCCTCGGCGCGGCCGTCGGCGCTGCCCTCGGGGGCAACGGTTTCGGCATCGAAATCAACGGTGTTGAGCGCGTAGCGGTAGGCAAAAAGCTGCTTTTCCAGCGCACGCAGGCGGATGATGGAAGGCTTCATGTTGGTGACCTCGTTTCATAGTGATGCCTTCCCCTTTGGGGGAAGGTGGCCGAAGGCCGGATGAGGGGCAGGTCTGCGGGGGCAGCCCGTGGACAGGCTGCGGCGGAAGGTTGGCCCTCATCAGTCCGCTTCGCGGACAGCTTCCCCCGATGGGGGAGCCTTTATAAGCATCATACCACATTTCGCGCACTTTTTCCATTGCCAAGCGGGGAATTTTATGGTATTGTGGTTATACTACCGGAAAAAAGGAGGCCCGCCGCCATGACGGAAAAGCCGCTTGTAAGTATTATTGTGCCCATTTATAACGC
>OHPO01001474.1_pt1 | contig 10475 bp, 5 predicted proteins | sample 1577741 | NCBI WGS metagenome assembly OHPO01 (sample SAMEA3879574, study PRJEB24766) | human gut metagenome | biome: human-associated habitat; feature: feces | place: USA | collected 1985/1987
TTCAGCAACAACTGATAGGCCGCCGTCGCATCGCTGCCCTGCGAAAACTTGGTATAGATCGCGGTAATGTTCACCACGGAACCGTCCGCAGGTATTTTCTCGTCACGGAAACGGCAATAACCGCTCGAACGTACGACATAATTGCCTGCGAGGGTGTTGATGTCGCCATAGGTGAACCAGGCAGAGCCATAATAGAACGTACTCTCGTGCGTAAGCTCATCGACCCGCTTCGTCGCCCAGGTAGCCCAATCGTTGATATCGGTCCAACCCGGAGAATTCACATCGTAGGAGGTACTGTTGGCGAAGTAGTTGGGGAATGTATTTTTATACCCCCAGCCGGCCTTGCCGAACTTGCTTTCCAACCCTTCGAAACGGATCAAACGCCCCAGCGACTCATCCGTCAGCGTCGAATAGGAAGCGGGAGTAACCACCAAAGTATCGGCCGCCGTCAAGCCGATCAATTCGCCGAGCTTGACATGCTCTTCCAAGGTATTGCGATCCTCCATGTTACCGTTCGCATAATCGGAATTGGTCGATGCGACACCCACGCTGAGCATCGTGCGGTAATTTCCCAGCACCAGACCCTGCAAACGGATATAAACCAGGCGACCGGGAGCATAGGTAATGTAATATCCCGAAGTCACTTTGATTTCAATGGCCGACTGGCAGCTTTCATCGTACAGGTACATCGACTTATAGACGTTACCGGCCTGGTCGCTGGAAATGACTTTGCCCCGAATCACCAGGTCGTCGGTAATGGTCAGCGACTGGCCGATACCGCTGGTCCCGGGATAAGCCTCCTCGAAAATATCCTTCAGCTCCTTGATCGAAATGATTTTACTGTCGCTGAAGTCCGCATCCGTCCATACCTTCGCAGGAGCCGGCGTATCGAAATCGTTATAACAGCCGACGAAGAACAAACTTGCTGTCACCGCCAGAAATATGGTTGCTATTCTATTCATATTCTTCACAATATTAATTCGTTAAGCCGTTAGAAACGGAAATAGACATTCAGGTAGTAAGTCGTGCCGAACAGGTAGAAATACTTGGGAGCGAACTTCTGGTAGGAAGTGATCTCCTTGCCGGTCTTAATGCCCTGCACACGCATCTGCTCATAACCGCCGGTCTTGATATTTTGGTTGTTCAGGATGTTATTCACCTGCAAACTGAAGCCGAGCGTATAACGACGCTGAATGTAGAAATTCTTACCGATGCTCGCACTCAAGGTGTAGGCCGAATCGAACTTCTCCTGACTGCGCAGCTCCCGGATCTGTTCGTCCGTCATCGTAGGCAACAACACCTCGTCCGTACGGTAAAGCGGGTTCATCGACAGATACATATTGTTGTAATAGTTCAGATCGATCGATGCGTAGATGTTATGAGGACCGCGGTACGACAAACCGATATTCATAGCCGTCTGCGGAGTGCTCTCCACGCGCATATCCTTCCAATAGACCGTACCGGAGTTCAGCGGCTCGGCGCTGTTGTCGGCAATCTGCACGTAATTGGGATTCGACGTGTAAGTGTACTGACCCCAACTGATCGCACCGTTCAAAGACAAACCGTTGTAGATCGGAATCGAAGCGGCGACTTCCAGACCGAAATACTGCTCGTCGATACCGCTCAAGGCGAAATTGGTATAGGTCTTCAGCACGTCATCGTAGAAGGAGATCACCTTCGAACGGTCGTTCACCTTCGTATAATAACCGGAAACACGGAGTTTATAATCGCCGTAACGCAGGTTGTACGAAGCGTCGATGCCGTAAACCTTCTCCGTCGTAAGCCCCGGAGTTACCGAATTACGCGTACGGGGCGAAACGAAGGCCGACTGGAACGCAGGAGCATTCTGCATCGCCACGGCGTTGAGTTCGAAAGTATGGTTGGCATTGATGACATAGTCGAAATTACCTTTGGCCTTATATACGAAATATTCGAGTTTCTCCGATTTGCCCTTCGAATTATCCGGGAAGAGACCCTTGCGCCAAAGACCTTCGCGCCACATCGAAAGTCCGCCGAGCTCGGCGCCCAACTTCATGCCGAACCCGCCGAAACGAGCGGCATAAGTAGCCCATACACCGCCGGAACGCAGATGCGCCTTGTAGTTGTAGCTGAACTTGTCGCCCTCTCTGACGGCTCTTGCATGACCGTACTGGTTATAATAATCCATATCGTTCTGCGCCATGATCGGATCGCCGAAGTCGCGCTGTGCGAATTTATCGACGTCCACGTAATAGTCGCCGCCGAGCAGATCCTTCACCTCGTCGTAGTACCACGTGCGGTTGATGCGGACGTTGGCTCCGGCCGTCAGACGGGAGTTATCCTTATAGATTCGGCTGATCTGCGCGGCGAGGTTCCAGTCCAACTGGTCGGTATGGCGCTCCTCGATGATATAGTTCGAACGGGCGCCGGGACCGTATATCGCTTCATCCTCGGCATTGCGGAAATTCATGTTGGTCTGGTACATTTCGTCCCAGTCGAAGTGGCGGATATTACCCACGTTGCGCATCCACTGATCCGCCAGACTGGCCGCAGCCATCGAAGCGGCCTCCAGGTCGGTAGCGTTCAGCAACTTGTAGCTCGGCATATAGCGGTAATAATCGGGACGGGGGTCTGCACCGTCGTACCACGTCAGCGCCGAATAACCGTTCTTACCGAAACGGAACGAAGTGGCCAGGTTGAACTGGGTATGCTCATTGGGATCGAACGTATAGTTGATCATAGCGATCGGCTCGTGGCTGTTACGCACGCGCGCATTACGCATCTTGCCGTCCTGGTAGCCCCAGTTGGGGTTGTAATAGTTGTTGCCGACCAGATCGTAAGCCTCCTGCGTGGAAGCCTGCTGCGCACCGCGCTCGGTGGGAGCACCCATAATCGTGAAGCCCAACCGGTGACGCGAATTGAAAATCTTCTCGGCCGAAGCGAAATATCCGTAGGAGTTGTAATAGACGCCGTCCACGTAGGAGTTGCCGCCCTGACGGGTAGATACCGACAACGCATAGGACCAGCCGTTGTCCAGCAGACCCGAACCATAGGTCACCATGGCACGGAAGCGATACATCGAATTGGCGTTCACCAGACTCACGCGAAGTCCCTGGCGCACCTGCGAAGCACGGGCGTTGATGTTGGTCGTACCGCCGATGCTACCCACGCCGTAATCCGACATGACCGAACCGTTGGTGATCTCCTGGTTGCGCGTAGCGTCGTTCAGACCGCTCCACAACGACCAGGGCGTATAGCCCGTCATAGCGTCGTTGAAGCGAATGCCGTTCAGGTAAACGTCCGAATACTGCGAATCGTAACCGCGCACGTTGAAACGCATCTCGCTGAACCGGTAGGAAGCGATGTTGTTGAAAACGTCCTTCGAGGCCGAAAGGGACGAAGGCAGCGACTGCGCATCGTTGCCGCTCTCGGTGTCGAACTCTGCGAAGATCGAATCGTCCATTACGGTCGAAAGCACTTCGGGGACCAGAATCACCGTATTGATGTCGCGCACCATCTTGTCCACGCGCACCACGAGCGTCAAAGGCTCGAATTCGGGAGCCTCGAACTGCAACGTATATTCGCCGGGCTCGACATTCTCGATCACGAAACCACCTCGGCCGTCGGTCGTGGCAGTCATTTCACCGGGAGTGACCGAAACCTTCACCCCGTCCACCGCGACACGTCCCTCGCGGGAAACGACCTTACCCTTGATACCGCCGCTCTGAGCGAACGCGGTCAGCGACATCAGGGTAAATACAAAAATTAGTAAACTTTTTATTTTCATATCCTTTCAAGTTAAGGTATTTATTTACCGATGTAGATATAAACGGGGAAGTGGTCGCTGTAACCGCCCTGGAAATTGTTTCCGACGTACGTGCGCAAAGGATAGCCTTTGAACTGCCCCTCCCGCTGGATCATATAGTTACGCTTGAAGACATTCCCGTAGTACTTCGATCCCGGAGCCCGCACCAGACGCAACTCGCCGGGCTTCGCATTGACCAGGTTTTCCGACACTACGATATTGTCGAAGAGATTCCAGGCGTCGCCGTAAGCCAGCGTTCCCATACCGGCACGCAGCACGGCGTGGAACGGACTGAAGAAATCGCCCGGCTGAAGATCCTTGACCTTGGGTTTGGCATTCAGCCCCTCCAACATGCTCGGATCGGTCGGATCGTCGTTGAAGTCGCCCATCGCCACGATCTTGGTCGCAGGATTGACCTTCAGGACAGAGTCGGCGATTCGACGCATCTGCTCGCCGACGGCGATACGCTTGAACTCCGAAGCGTCCTTGCCGCCCAGACGCGAAGGCCAGTGAGCCACCATGAAGAAGAACGGTTCGCCGTCGATCGTCCCCCACATGGTCGAAATATCGCGGGTTTTGAAATTCGGAAGCGAAGGAATCTGCGTGCGGATCGGTGCGCTGCCCTCCAGCTTGAAGACATCGGGACGGTACATAAAAGCGACGTCCACACCGCGAGCTTCGGGAGAGTCGTAGTGCGAAATCCGGTAATTGCCCGGAGCCATCTTCGGCGTAGCGATGATATCTTCGAGCACCGAGCGGTTCTCCACCTCCGATACGCCGATCACGATCGGATAATCCTTATCGATACCGGCAATATCGAAAAGCACCTTTTCGGTATTGCCCAACTTCTTCGCATACTTGACAGAATTCCATTTTTTAGGTCCTTCCGGTGTGAATTCGTCGTCATTGACCTCAGGATCGTTGATCGTATCGAAAAAGTTCTCCAAGTTGTAAAAGACCACCTTGTACGGTTTCTGCGCGAAACAGCAGGCTGCGAACAGTAAGGCCAGTAGTCCTGTAAAAATCAGTCGTTTTTTCATAAGTCAAATTAGTTTTGGATTCCCCATTGGCTCGGAGAGTTTTGTGCCTTTACGGATTCCGCAGCCGACTCGGGAATATTGGGAAAGAACGTAAAGCCGGTCTTCTTTTCAATCTCCGCCACGCTCATGCAAATGGACGCAGGCGGCTGAATATCGCCGTAGCTCTTCTGATCCACCCAAAATCCGATCGTCTTCAATTCATCGGCCGAACAATCCGCGATGCGTTTACCGGTCGTACCGGTGCGCGTGCGAAGCAATACCTTGAAATAATTCGTCGGGACCGGACAAACTTTCCCGTCACGGTCGGTCGTCGTCGTATTGGTATTGGCATAATAGCAACCGGTCACCACATAAAGCGTGTCGTTGCATATCTGCGCACGCACCTTGGCTTCGAGATTGGCCCACATATCCTGGTTGAGCCGGTTGAGCTGCGGCGTCATATTGGTCGCATAAAACGTCTGGAGATTCAACTCCCGCGTAGCCGTACGGTCCGCCGAAGGGAGCTGATGTCCCCGGTCGTAACTGCCCCGATAGGAATCGGCCACGAGGTTGGGCTGCCAGGGATAATCGACCTTCGGATCGTACTGGAAATCGTTGGTACGGTCGATCGATCCTCTGTACACCGAGTGCAGCGGATAAGCTACCCAATGCGCCACGTGCAGCGTCTTGTCGTAACAGAACGAATAGTTGCGCACGGTACGGTTATTGAGCGAAGCGAAGTGGCTGACGTAAATAAAATCCTCATCAGTCTTTTTTTCCGGCAGCTCCGCCCAAGCCGTCGCATGCCCCTCGTCGTAGGGATCGTTGGTCGAAGAGGCCGAAAACTGCGTCAGCACGAGCACCTGCGGCTCTCCGCCGAGAAATTCGAATTCGATGGTCGCCGAACGTTCCCCGCTCCCGGTATTCGCCGTGTAATAGACATCCAGAATATTGCTGATGTTCGAACTCTGTACGGTGCCCTCCTTCACGAGGACCGTCGGATCGTTGAGCTTGAACGAGCACCACGCACCTCCGTCCTTGATTTCGGCACGCCATCCGGCGCCGACAGGCCCCGCAATCTGTATGGCTGCCGAACCTTCCGCAGCTCCGACCGTCGAAGAGGTCCGCCATACGGCAGAACCCGAAAAATCGTCCGTATCGTCGCCGCAAGCCACGACAGAGAGCGCAATCATCGTCAGGAACAGCCATTTCCATCCCTTCTCACAATATCTGAACATCGACATCATCGGTAAACTATAAAAAACTATCCGAGAAACCAAACTCTTGGAGGGGATAATCCCTCCAAGAGTCGGTATCCAGCATATTAAAAACTATTTGGTAATCTCGAACGATTCGATATACAAGGCTCCGACCTTATTATTGTCGAGCTCAAAGGAATCCGCACCCAAACCGGTCAGATCGTACTCATGTACATACTCTCTGTAACCGCTCTTATCCGTGTATGTTTCCACAGGATTTTGAGCAGCCCCGGCAACGGTCATCGTATATCCCGGGTTGTAGTAGCTGCCACTCTTATTCGGATACGACCGGAAAACGATCTTGATCTTCGACATTCCGTCGATCGGCGTCACGTTTTGCAGCTTCGCCTGTTTAGCCGCATCGGAGTCATTACCCTGCATCTGAATGATCGAGCCGTTGGTAGCGGGCGATTCACAGATTTTCACACCCGTGAACTCGATGCCGCCGACGGTCCAACTAACCCAAGTACTGGGCGTAGCGACAACCTGCGAACCGTAACCATTGGTGGGAAGATCTGCATTATCTGCCTTAATATCCGTGATCGAGAACGCAACGACCTCACCGGTTCCTCCGCCGCCGGCACCGAGCAATGTAACCGGCACGGTCTTGGTGCTGCCGGCAAGGGTAATTGTCAGCGTCTGATTAACGGGCTGCGTACCGGTATTCGGATCGGCCTTGACCGTCACGGTCAGGCCGCTGACCGTAGCGCTCAGGGGAGCGGTGAGGCCGCTTACGGAGAGTTGGTTGTCACCCTGGTTGATAACAGAAACCGTGAGCGTCTTCTCGCCGCCCGCAGCCTCGAAGGAGAGGCTGGCCGGAGTTACACCCGTAATCATCGGGGTCGAGCTGTCGCTGAAAGCGGCCACGTCGTCCAGATTGCGCGGAACGAGCTGGGAATTATTCTTATATACAGCAGCCAGACCGGAGATATTGCCCGAACCAGCCTTAAAAGGTACGTCGAGGAACACGCTCGGGTTCTTTTCATCGCTCTGCTTGCAGAATACGGTGAAATTGGCTCCATCGGCAGTGAAAGTATGCGAAGAGAGTGCGCTGGCGCTCGCCCAAACACCTGCCTGGGCAACCGACGCATTGGCGATCGTCACGGCCATACCCTGATATTTCGCCAGATCCGCAGCAGCGATCGTCGCCGTGGGAATCGAAGTCACCGTACCGGTCTTCTCGACCTTGCACCAAGTCGCTTCCTTAGCGCCCGTCACTTCGTACATACCACTGTAATTTACCACCTTGGCAAGTCCTTTATAAAGGGTTACGCGCACCTTGTCACCCTTGTTCAGACCGAGCGTCGAAGGTTCTACCTGACTGCCGTAGAGCGTGATGCCGTTACCGGCCTCCGTCGCATTCTCGGTAGCGAGGATCAGGTTGTTGAAGGTATAATTGGCACCGGCCACGTCGTTCATCACCACAGCGTCCAGATAGCGATCTGCATTGGCATCCACCGGAGCCTCCGTATCAGTCATCTGCGCGATCAGCTCGGGAATGGTAATGGCCGTAGCCTCACCCGGATCGGGCGGAACCACACCGCCTTCGAGATCGACCTCCTGACCGCCGTTGCCCTCGACGAGTTGTACGTCATCGATTGCGAATCCCGACGCCAGATCTGCCGTGAAACGGATCGAAAGCTGGCTGACAGCCTCCTTGAGCGTGAAATCTACGGCAAACTGAATCCAGTAAGGATCGGTCGTATCGCTGCCGCCGATCTTCTCGTAAGTCAGGTTGCCCGACCAGTCGGTTCCGTTACCTACGGCGACGTGGAACGACTCGGGTTTGAAAATGTTGTCGTAAGTCGCACCGTTCTTCTTCGAATAAGCACCGCCGAAGATGATCCGGTAGTTGGTCTTGCCCGCAGGCATCGTAATAGTGTTGATGTCGAAAGTCGCAGGTGCAGAGCCGAAGAAAATCTTGTTCGAACCCGAAGCACCGTCGTAACCGCCGCTGAGCTTGCCGGAAGTACGCACCGATACGTTCGTAGAGGTATAGGTCACCGTCGAATTACCCGTACCGGAAGCATTCTGCCATGCGTCGGTCTGGTCCAGGAACGGCCATTTACCATCGACCTCCGCAGCAGGCGTCTTATCGAAATTGTTCTCGTAAATCGCATCGCCGCTCGGATCGGGAGGCACGACACCGCCGCCCGCCAAGTCGATCTCCTCGCCGCCGTTACCGGTCATCAGCGTGATATCGTCCAGACGGAACTTCGAAGATGCTTTCGCCTCGAACTTGATGTAAAGCGTCGAAGTCGCATTCTTGAGCGTAAAGTTCTTGGTTGCAAATACCCAGTAAGGATCGACCTGATCACCGTCGTTTACCTCGTAAGACAGCGGAGTATAGTCCGTTCCGTTCGCACTGAGATAAACCACGAAGTTGTCCTTGTTGAAACCGTTGTCATTATTGTCCTGATCGTAATACTGTCCGCCGAAAGTCAGCTTCAGGTTGGTCTGGCCGGAGGCGAGCGTTATGTTTTTAACCGTAAAGGTTGCCGGAGCCGAGCCGAAGAAGATCACGTTCGGACCCGAAGCACCGTCATAAGCACCCGCGCTGCTCTTGCCGGAAGAACGAATCGAGGTGTTCGTACCCTCGTAAGAAACCTTCGAAGCACCCTCACCGGTGGTGTTCCAACCCGTGTAAGCCGAAACCAGAGGCTTATCATCAACGGCTTCGTTACCCGCCGTCTCGTTGAAGATGAGCGTCGGCGGCACCACTTCGCCCTGAAGCACATTGACATCCTTCTGAATCAATGCGCCGTAGGAGTTGTAAACCTCGAAAGTCACCTTGGCCGATTGACCGATGTTCGAAGCGGGTACCGTAACGGTCACGGCAGCGTCGCCCTCGCCTTCGGTAGCCGAAAGGCGCACCCAAGTCTGTTCGTCCTCGACGATAGCACGCCAGGGACGGTTCGTTTCAACGATAAAAGTACCGTTGTACTCATCTGCGGGCTGTCCCTCCGCATCGAACGTCAGGTTCTCCGGCGTGACGTTCAGATAGGGAGCGCCCATGTCGTCATTGTCGTCGGTACATCCCGCGAACACCGCCACGGCGAACACGGTCAATGCACTGAAGAGCAATTTCCAAATGCTACTCTTTTTCATAAACAATTAAATTTTAGAGTGATATAAAAATAGGTTAAAAATAACTTCGTTTTATAATACTTTACACAAAGTATTTATTCTTAAACTTTTTGTAAAAATACTATTTTTTCCTGTTTTACCAATGGGTTAAATACTATTTTCATATTACAATGCCATTAAATCGAATATAACAACACAACGGATTTTTATTTCGTATCAAAAAACCCACCAAACCGTGTTCTCTCCGCCAAAATAAGCGCAAAAGGCGTGCAGTTTTGACCGCACGCCTTTTTTCCGAGAAATACGTCCGGTCAACGAATCCGGTCGAGCGACCGCACCAGCTTTTCGTCCCGGAAGATCGCCCGCAAAGCCAGCAAGTCGAAAACCAGGCAGACCAGCGGGAAAACGAGCGAAATTTTAAGAGTATGAGAGTAAAATTCACTTTCCGCGAAGTAACGGTTACAAAGGTAGAAATAGATTCCCATCATCGCTCCGGCACCGACGAGGAGCACCAACTCGACGGCACATAACCGGATCTGCACCAGGCGGCGCTTGAAAAGGAAAATCGTCACCAGCGGCAACAGACAGGTGGCAGCCAGAACAACCCCCAGATACACCGTCGGCAGCAACGTGATGCCGGCGGCATCCTTCAGGCCGAAAGCGGTCAGTGTACAAGTGTCCGCCCCGACGGTGAAATCGGCCAGCGGCAGCCACAGCGCCAATCCCGTCAGTACGACGACCAGCAACAGATACAGAGTCTGAATACGTTGAATCATATAACTTCTATTTTGTTTATGCGAACCTCTTCGAATCCTGCCGAAAATCACAGGCTCTGCGAGGTTTATTGATTATCCAATGTTTTTTCGATCAGGTATTTATTACGGTCTGCGGCATTCCGGTCGATCAACTCGCCCAGGAATCCCGCCAGGAACAACTGCACGCCGAGCACGACGGCCAGCAGCGAAAGGTAGAAAAGCGGCTGATCCGTTACGGCCCGCACAGGCAGGTCATGGCACTGTTTATACAATTTGGCACCGATCACCCATGCCGTCGTACAGCCGCCGAAAAGGAACATCAGCGTTCCCAGGCTGCCGAAAAAGTACATCGGCGAACGGCCGAAACGCGAGAGAAACGAAACCGTAATGAGATCCAGATACCCTTTCACCATCCGCTCCATACCGAATTTCGAATGACCGTACTTGCGGGCGCGATGCTCGACGACCTTCTCGCCGATCCGCTTGAATCCGGCCTGTTTTGCCAGAATCGGAATATAACGATGCATCTCGCCATAGACTTCGATCGCCTTGACCACCCGGCGGCGGTAGG
>OHPO01001477.1_pt1 | contig 10465 bp, 7 predicted proteins | sample 1577741 | NCBI WGS metagenome assembly OHPO01 (sample SAMEA3879574, study PRJEB24766) | human gut metagenome | biome: human-associated habitat; feature: feces | place: USA | collected 1985/1987
TCTTGGTGAGGAAATAGAGTCACTTCAAAATATGATATTTAGTACCAAATCCAGACAAGAAAAGAGTCCTGCCGAAGAATGGAAATGGATAAATTGGCAAATAGCTGATACTACGAGATTAATGAAATTGGAATATATTTGTTCAATGGATGAGAAGCATCATCTTGATTATATTGTTCTGACAACGGACAATTCAATGATGAAAATTGGGCAGTATCCATCTATTGCAGATATGACATTTCCAGAATTAGATGCGTATAAACATGTAATTTCGAAGGAAGATCGTAAGGAACTTGGAACTGCAATAGGACTTTTTGCAAATGGTGTTGGTGCTGGTTCATATGTTTATTTGAGACGAATTCTTGAAAGACTTGTTTACAAAGCAAAAGAAGCTGCGGCTGATGTCATTGATAACGAGATGTTTGAACAGGCGAAAGTTGCTGAAAAAATTAAGATGTTGGAAGGATATCTTCCAGATATACTGGTCAAAAATACAACTATTTATGGAATCTTGAGCAAGGGTATTCATGAGTTAAGCGAAGAAGAATGTCGAAAGTATTTTCCTGTTGTGAAAGAATGCATTTATCAGATACTCGGTATGTGGGAAAGTGAGAGAAGAAAGCAGGCTGATGAAGATGCTTTAAGCAAAGCACTGAGCTCAATTTCTTCATCAATTAAGTAAAAATATGGCAGTAAAGGCTGCCAAAGAGAGCGAGGTGTTATGATGACCATAGAAGAAATTCTTGCAGGCGAATCGAAGAATGTAGAGTTTAAAGAGAACCTGCCGGAGAAAAGCATCAAATATATGAAATCTGTGGTTGCCTTTGCAAATGGAACCGGAGGAAAAATCATTTTCGGAATTGCCGATAAAACCAGAGAGGTTGTCGGCTTTGACAAAGAAGATGTGTTCAAGAAAATGGATGCCATTGCCAATGCCGTATCAGACCGGCAATCATCCCAGATATTACTTTACAGACGGTTGATGGCAAGACGGTCATTGTGGTAGAGGTTTCTGAGGGCAGACAACGCCCATATTATATCAAAGCTCTTGGCAGAGATGGTGGTGTATATGTCCGTGTTGCCGGAACTACCCGCCTTGCCGACGAGTATATGGTAAAGGAGCTGCTGTTTGAGGGGAGCAACCGCTACTACGATCAAGCTTTGTGTACGGGGCTGAATATCACGGATGAAGATATTGATGCTCTTTGCAAAGCAATGAAAGAACAGGCAGTCAAAAACGCACATACTGAGGAACAGAAAGCATCCATCAAAGATGTCGGCAGACAGCAGTTACGTTCCTGGGGGGTTTTGATTGAGCGTGATGGAAAAGATTATCCGTCCAATGCGTTTGCTATTTTGACAGGCAATGGTGGACTTCATGTTGCAACGCAATGTGGCGTGTTCAAAGGGACAACGAAAGCGGTATTTGTTGATCGTAGAGAATATACCGGTCCGCTTTGGGAGCAGATAGATGAAGCATTTCAGTTTGTTCTGAGAAATATTCATTTGGGTGCTACCATTGTGGGAATTTATCGACAGGATATTTATGAGATTCCACCGGATGCTATTCGTGAGTTGATTATTAATGCCATGGTACATCGTAGTTATCTGGATCATGGTACAATACAGGTTGCGGTATATGACAACCGATTGGAAATTACTTCTCCAGGAAAGCTGCCAATGGGACAAACGATGGAGCGTATGAAAGAAGGCTATTCAAAAATCAGAAATGAAGCCCTTGCCCATGCGTTTGCTTACATGAACCTGATCGAGCATTGGGGAAGCGGTATTCCGAGAATTATTGATAAAGTAAAAGCTGCCGGACTGCAGGAGCCGGAGTTTATTGGTGGCGAAGTTGATTTGCGTATCAATATTTATCGAGGACAGGTTGACGGCACTGTTGACCTCAATAACGCCATTAAAGTGCCGGATACTATTGATAAAATGCCGGATAGTGACAATGAAGTGCCAGATACGACAGAGAAAATGCCGGATAGTGAACAGGAACAACAAATCTATAAATATGTATTGGAAAATGGCTCTATTACTACTGCTGAAACAGTAGAGATTTTAGATGTAAAACATCGTAGAGCCAGAGCTGTCTTGCTGAATATGGTTAAGGACGGTTATTTGAGAAAAGAGGGTGCGGCACGAAGCACTATTTATGTAAAAAATACGGAAGGGAGATAATGCAGCATGGATACAGATAAAATAATACAAGATTTAAATCGCAGATTTGCTGCACCTCTGCCTGAGTTTTATCAGCGTCGTATCATTTTCTGGTATGATGAAGATAAGGAATTTGAGGATAAACTGGATGAAGTGGTTTTGGAAAATGCAAAGGTGATTGCACTGACTGGAAATAATGCGTTTTCTGTAAAAAAACTGCTTTCAGTAGATGATTTGACTACAAATTATCTGGTTTACAGTCCGTGTGTCTATAACCGCCCAGATGATAACTGGCTTCTAGATGTGGAGCTTTACAGCGAAGAGTTTCGGGCGGATCTGATTTCTATCTGGATGGATGAGATGGGACTTATATCAAATCCGGCAATGAGGAAACAGGTTAAAAATTATCGTGCTTATTTCAATGCGAAAGACCGTCGTTTGAAAGTTAGCACGCAGAATAAAGTTCCGGAAACACCGGCACAGTTACACATGGCTGTTATGGCGGCAATCTGTGGATTGAAAGATGCACAGCCTAATATGATTCTCCGTAGTGTGTTCCAGGCGGGACTTGATTTGAATAATAATACGGTTTATCAGGATTTTGTAAAATATCATGCAGACGCAGCATTTTGGGCGATGGTTCGTCAGGGATGTGGATTTGTGGTGGAAGAACCAGATCTTGGGCAGTTGGCAATTCATCTACTTTTAACTGCAGCGACCCGTACCATGCGGCAGGAATATCTTGCCGGACTGGACAGTTTTATTTCCATACCTCATCAGGCATACTGCTATGATTTTATTTCTGAATGGCTTCATAGTGACAACATTCCGCAATTATATGATGTGGCACGTTATGTTGAGGATGAAGCCCGTCTGTATCAGCGTTTTGAAAAGCTGACAGTAGAAGATTTGGTAGGAACAGAGTGCTTTCCGTGTATTAATGAAGTGATTCTGACAAAGCTAATGACAGAGATCAGTGACCATATTATTGATGTGGATACCATTACGAATACCGTTGAAAAACGTAGAACTTGTGTATGGTATGAGCCATTTGAGAATTTTTATGACGGTATCTTACAAGTGGCGAATATGCAAAGTTTCTTTAAGGAACATTCTGCCGGATTCCATAACGCAGAAGCGAAAAGTATCTGGAAAGAATATACTGAGAGCTACTATCAGATGGACACTTATTACCGTTTGTTCCATCTTAGTTTTCAAAAGAGTTTGGAGACTTCCAATATTCTGCTGGATGATTTGTTCAAGCATGTTGTCGATAAGGTGGAAGGACTTTATACACACTGGTTCTTAGGTGAGTTGGGCAACAACTGGTCGGATGTATGTGCGGATGAACTGGCAACTTACGGTAAAGTTCTGGAAGTACCGCAACAGGAGGATTTTTACCGTTCCCGTATCCAAACCTCAGATACGAAAGTATTTGTAATTATCTCAGATGCCATGCGTTATGAAGTGGCGGCTACGATGGCAGATCAGCTTCAGCGAGAAACGCAAAGTAAGGTTTCTATCAGCAGTATGCAGAGCATCTTTCCTTCTACTACAAAGTTTGGTATGGCAGCTTTGTTGCCGCACAAAGAACTGACAGTAGAGGTTCGGAACGATATTTTGACGGTTTTGGCAGATGGACAGTCTACGGCAAGTACTTATAGGGATAAGGTTCTGAAAACAGAAGATTCGGCAAGCGTGGCTTTAAAGTATAATGACATCATTGCTATGAAACGAGCGGAAAGAAGTGCTTTGGTGAAAGGGATGGATGTGGTCTATATTTACCACGATACCATAGATGAAGCCAGCCACACTTCGGATACTGCTGTTTTTGCTGCCTGTGACAAGGCGATTTCAGAATTGAAGAATCTTGTGCGTATTATCGTAAATGAATTTGGCGGAACAAATATTCTAATTACAGCAGATCATGGATTTCTTTATACATACAGTCCTTTGAAGGAAGAGGACAAAGTAGATAAAAGAGGTTTTTTTGATGCGGATGTAACAAACCCTGACATTACAAAAAAAGAAAGCATCAAGCGATGTGTGGAGTATGGCAGAAGATATGCAATTATGCAGAAGGGTGTGCAACCAGATTACTTGATGCCTGTAAAATTCTTGGGCGGAAATACGGAATTCGATGGATTTGCACCGAGAGAAAGTATTCGTATCAAAATGAATGGCGGCGGTATGAATTTTGTGCATGGTGGTATCAGTTTACAGGAAATGGTTGTTCCGGTGATTGAGTATCATTATCTCCGCAATGATTCTATGGAATATAGGCGAAATAAGCAGAAATATGATACCAAGCCGGTAACGGTCAATTTACTGTCCGCAAACCGTAAGATCAGCAATATGATTTTTTCGTTGAACTTCTATCAAAAAGATGCGGTCAGTACAAATCGTGAAGCAGCAACCTATCAAGTTTATTTTACAGATGAGGACGGCAAACAGATTAGTGATATTCAGAAGATTATTGCAGATAAGACCAGCGATAATGGTGCAGAAAGAACTTTCCGTTGTCAGTTTAATCTAAAATCTCTAAAATACAGCAATACAGCTACTTATTATCTGGTAATTGCAGATGAACAGGGATTACAGATGCCACAGCGGGAGCCATTCCAGATTGACATCGCCTTTGCGGTGGACGAGTTTGATTTTTTTAGTTAATGCCGCAGGAGGAGAGAAAGATGGAGCAATTTGCAGAGGGTGAAAGTACCCGTGAAGAAATAAAGAACAAGCTCCGTCAGAACTTTGACGGTAAGATTGTTCGGAAAGACCTGACAAAGAAAATTAAAGAAGGGGCGAATGTCCCAGTGTATGTTCTTGAGTTCTTGTTGGGACAGTATTGCAGTTCAGATGATGAGACTGTTATAGAGAAAGGCGTACAGAATGTGAAGCGTATTCTTGCTGACAACTTTGTACGCCCGGATGAATCACAGAAAATTCTGTCTCAGCTGCGTAAAAAAGGCAGTCACACAATCATTGATATGGTGACTGTTCGACTGGATATGAAAAAAGATTGCTTTTTTGCAGAGTTTTCTAATTTGGGCATTGGTAATGTACCGATTGCCGATGAATATCCGGAAAAATTTGATCGCCTGCTCTGTGGCGGTATCTGGTGTATTGTTCAGCTGGATTATGAGGTTGAAGGCGACAATAATTTTGGTATTGAGGACATTGATGGAAATCCACTTCGTTCCAAACAGAAAAAGCAGAAAGATATTTCACCAATCAGTATCCGTAAGCTGACACCGATCCAGATGCCGCACATTGATATTGATGAACTGAAGCAGGGACGAAAAGCTTTTACGAAAGATGAATGGTTGGATATCCTTCTTCGTTCTATCGGCATGGAGCCAGATGAATTTACATACCGTGAGAAATGGTTACTTTTGACCCGTATGATTCCATTAGTTGAAAATAACTTTAATCTTTGTGAGCTTGGACCGAGAAGCACCGGTAAATCTCATCTTTACAAAGAGATTTCACCAAACAGTATTTTGATTTCCGGTGGACAGACGACGGTTGCAAACCTGTTTTACAATATGGGACGCAAAACGGTCGGACTGGTCGGCTTATGGGATTGTGTAGCCTTTGATGAAGTGGCAGGTATCAAGTTTAAAGATAAAGATGGCATTCAGATTATGAAGGATTACATGGCATCCGGTTCTTTTGCCCGTGGCAAAGAAGAAAAAGCTGCTACTGCGTCCATGGTATTTGTGGGAAATATCAATCAAAGTGTGGACGTGCTGTTGAAAACATCCAGTCTGTTTGCACCTTTCCCGCAGGAAATGGGAACAGATACAGCATTTCTTGATCGTATGCACTGTTATCTTCCAGGATGGGAGATACCGAAGTTCAGACCGGAGCATTTTACTAATGATTATGGTTTTATCAGTGACTATTTGGCAGAGTTCATCCGAGAGCTTCGCAAGGAGCAGTATGGAGATGCACTTGATCACTACTTCCGCTTGGGAAGAAATCTGAATCAGCGTGACTCCTGCAAATACAAAAGCACACAAGGAAAACCATGACAGGAAAAATTATTAAAGGAATTGCCGGCTTCTACTACGTCTACGTAGAAGAAACCAAAGAAGCAAAAGAAACTGCCACAGGCGGCACTCTCTACGAGTGCAAAGCAAAAGGCACCTTCAGAAAACAAAAGATAAAGCCGCTGGTTGGCGATATAGTCGACATAGCAGTCCTCGATGATGAAAAGCACATAGGCAATGTCGAGCGTATACTGCCACGGAAAAACGAACTTATCAGGCCGGCTGTGTCCAATATAGACATGGCCCTGGTTATTTTTGCATCCGCAAAGCCGGATCCCAATTTCAACCTGCTTGATAGGTTTTTGTGTATGATGGAGTACCAGCATGTGCCGGTCACCATATGCTTCAACAAAAAGGATCTAATCACGCCCCAAAAGCAGCAGGAGCTTAAAAGCATATACGAGCCGGCTGGCTATAGAGTGCTTTTTACCAGCACGAAAACAGGTGAGGGCATAGATGAGATAAAGCACATTTTAGAGGGAAGGACGACCACGGTTGCAGGTCCCTCGGGAGTTGGCAAGTCATCTATCATCAACTGTCTGCAGGATGATGTGCAGATGGAGACCGGACATATAAGTGAGAAAATAGAGCGCGGAAAGCATACGACCAGACATTCTGAGATTATTCCGATAAAGGATGGCACGTATATCATGGATACACCGGGCTTTAGCTCGATGGATGTGCCGGGCTTTGAAAAGGAAGATCTGTGGACATGTTATCCGGAGTTTGTAGAGTATGAGCCATATTGCAGGTTTCAGGGCTGCAGTCATATAAATGAGCCGGACTGCGGCGTGAAGGAAGCTCTTGCAGATGGGAAAATATCGCAGGTGCGGTATGATAATTATAAGCTTTTATATGAGGAGCTTAAAAACAGACAAAAGTATTAATTTAAAGCATAATCAAACGGAGGAAAACATGAACTGTTTATCACCATCAATTTTATCAGCGGATTATTCAATACTCGGAGAGCAGCTTAAGCAGCTTGATGAGGCCGGAGCACAATATGTACATATAGATGTTATGGACGGCAGCTTCGTTCCAAGCATATCAATAGGACTGCCTGTCATAAAGACAATCAGAAGGTGCACAGAGCGTATGTTTGATGTGCATCTGATGATAGATGAGCCGGTCAGATACATAGATGATTTTGCGGCGGCAGGCGCTGACATCATCACAGTCCATGCGGAGGCATGCAAGCATCTTGACAGAACAATCGAGGCAATAAAGGAAAAGGGCATACTGGCAGGTGTAGCATTAAATCCGGCTACTCCGCTTTCTGCTATAGAGTATGTGCTCCCTAAGGTGGATATGGTGCTTATCATGACGGTAAATCCGGGCTTTGGAGGACAAAAGCTTATTCCGTACACTGTAGACAAGGTGCGCGACTTAAAGGCACTTCTTGAGAAAACCGCAAATAAGGCTGATATCGAGGTGGACGGTGGTGTTAATCTTGAGAACGTGGAGACACTGCTTGCGGCAGGAGCCAATATCATTGTTGCGGGAAGTGCGGTGTTTAACGGAGATATAGAAGAAAATGTAAATGGTTTTCTGAATATCATGATGTAACAGATGCAGGTTAAAACGGAAATGCTTCCGGGCTGTAGCAAATGTGGATATTTTATTTATAAGAAGGTGGATAAAATGAGGTATTTGATTGTATGTGGTGGAAAAATAGATAAGGAATTTGGCTTAAACGAGATAAAGACTGACGGAATAGATGCTATCATTGCGGCTGACAGCGGAATGGATTTTCTGTACGAAAACGGTGTCACACCTGATATAATTGTAGGTGATTTCGATTCGACTACGACAAATGCATTGGAGTATTTTGAGAGAAAGGGACAGACTGAGATACGCAGGCTCAATCCCATAAAGGATGATACCGATACAGAGTATGCCATAAGACTGGCAATAAGCGAGGGAGCACGAAGCATAGTGCTGCTTGGAGCAACAGGCAGCAGAATAGACCATGTGCTTGGAAATATTTCACTTTTGGGAATAGGCCTGGAAAGTGGAACTGATATCAGCATTATCGATACAAACAACCGCATAAGGATGGCAGATAAGCCGGTAACCATTGAAAAATCAGCACAGTATGGCAGGTTTGTATCTCTTATAGCACTGACAGACGACAATGAGGTAAGCCTTAAGGGCTTTAAGTATCCTGTTACTGATTATTCCTTTGACAGGTTTACATCGCTTGGCATATCCAATGAAATAGTCGATGATCATGCACTGATTGATATCCATAGAGGAAAATTTATCATTATTGAGTCAAAAGATTGACTTTTTAGGAGTTTTGGTCTACTATGGTTTTAGGATTATTTCGGAAAAGCCTGATTACAGGAGGATTGATATACACTGTGTCGGCTTTGGAACATGATGGGGTAATTAGATGATAGAGAAGTATTATAGCGGGGTAATCGAGCAGATTTACAATCGCATAGGAAAAGAGACTCGAAATATCGTAATGGCGAATTATAGCAATGATTTTTCGATTGAAAATCTTGAGGTTATAAGACGTTATCAAAGCAATGAGGATAACGTCTTTTTTGCATACAGTGAGTTCTCTTACAATACGCTGGTCGGAGCTTATGAGCCATTTTTGGACATCATATGCAATATGCACAGGCGCTTTATAGGCGGAAGCTTTGATGATTTCCAGAAGGAGTGCGGTGTGTACTATCTGCACAGACAGGTGTTAAACAGCTATTATGAGACAGGTGAGTGCTTCAGAGAGGAGACAGTGCTGTTAAATGAGGTGGCATATGAGCAGAGACGCATGACGATGGCCATAGCTGACATGCTCAAGAAGCTTTCTGAGGTGAAGCCTTTGATGATTGTGATAAACAGATTCCAGATGGCGTCTAAGAGTTCAATTGAGACCATCAAGTATCTGATTGACAATCCATGCGCCAATATCGGTATCGTGTTAGGTGTCAATGCCATAGTCAAGGGGTGGGATCGTATAGTTGAGTCGCTTGAGGACAGGAGCGCCATATACTATATAGGCAGTGCCGGACCGCTTAAAAATAACGTAAAAACTACAAATGATGATGAGCTGTATATCACTATGAACTTTGAGCAGAGCATCCAGGAAGCATCAAATATCATGGAGTTTCTGGATTTTGAGCAGGCAAGGAGAGGCTGCCGCATTATAGAGCATAAGCTTAAGTTTGAGGATGCATGGATTGATGAGAAAAGCCTGCGCCGCTTTTATATGGTCTATGCAAGGACGTCTGTTTTACTTGGAGAGATGTCCAAAGCGATTGAGCTCACGAATGAATACAAGGCGCTGATACCGGAAAATGACAGTGAGCATTATCTTTCGCTGTATTATTTCATGAAGGGCACCTGCTATATGTATCAGGGCAAGCTTGAGAAGGCCGGAAACAGTGCAAAGAGTGCCTATGACTATGCAGTTTTGGCAGAGGATGACACACTGATATTTAAGGCAGAGCTTTTGTCAGTCATGATAAAGATGTCAGGCTGGTACAATATATTCTTCTGTGTACAGGATATACCTGTCAGTGATGAAATTATAGAAAAGCTCATAAAGCACGGCTACAGGAATCATTTGGCACATATATATATTTACGCATACGACAATAGCCGGGATGTGGTGAAGCAGTCCTTTTATGATGAATCATTACTAAAGCATTTTACGAAGGGGCTTGAGCTTGCGAAGGAGATAGGAAATGAGCAGCTTGTGTATGATGCATATCAGAAGACTATTATGCTTGCCAGCACAAGCGGTCTCAATGAGATAGCCTTTTTATATGTTATCCGTACATACGAGTTCATGAAGGGGCACGGCAATATATATGTTGCGAGAGTGCTTACGTCTATAGGCTACAATTTAAGTGCCATGGGTAAAAATGAGCTGGTTGACAATTATTACAATGCTGCAATCAATATGTTATATTACCTGAAGATGCCGGAGGATATAGCTGAGGTGTATTATAACAAGTCTCTTAACTATATCATGCAGGGCAATTATAAGGAGGCTGTCCATGCACTTTTAGTTGCCATGAAGACTATTATAAAGCTTCATCTAAACAGCTTAAGAGTGTGCAACACGAGTAAGGTATATGCGCTTCTTGCGCTTGCATCTATATTTTCGGGTGACAGATTCAGCTGTGAGCGCTATCTGCTCAGCTGCAAGCAGTTTCTTAATTATGTCATCTACAGAGTAATTGACACCACAAGAACTGAGGCAGTCCAGGACTATTCCAGATGCG
>OHPO01001483.1_pt1 | contig 10419 bp, 10 predicted proteins | sample 1577741 | NCBI WGS metagenome assembly OHPO01 (sample SAMEA3879574, study PRJEB24766) | human gut metagenome | biome: human-associated habitat; feature: feces | place: USA | collected 1985/1987
ATTCAACCATATATAATATTTTTATATATAAAGCATCATCATTTAAAATAGTATCTTTAACATATAAAGTATCATAACCCATACTAGATAATTCACTTACTAAAGCTTCTTCTTCTTTAACATTTTTCATATATATACTACTTTGATAATTACCTTTATCAAATAAACTATAATAATCTTCTTCACTTATAAATATTAAATTATAATAATTATCAATATATCCAGTTAATCTTTCAAAATTATCTTTTGTATATATTGCTGATACATTTAAATCAATATTATCATTATAATAAATATTACTTATACTTATATTTAAACTCTCATAATTGCAATAATATGTTTTACAAGCATATGACATATTTTCTGGTATTACAACTTCTCCTTTATTTACATTTTTACTAAATACTATGTTATAACTCATATCACTACTAAATAAATTATTATTAAATATAATATTAACTTTACTATATAACTTATTAATTGATTTATCTAACAAAGAAATAACAGAACTACTAAAATATGCATTTGCATTATCATTATATAAATTTGTTGATTCTCTAATCTTTACCCCAACTATCTTTAACTTATCCTTAATTGCTAAATTAGAACCATTTGTATCTTCCAATTTAAATTCTTTACCTATCACTGCTTCAGCACCATTATAAAAATAATATGAATCTAATGAACCCTCTAAAATTATTTCATTATCTTCCTTAGGAAATTCACCATAATCAAGAGTACCTTTAAAATTACTTATATTACTTGCACTTATCCATATACTATCTTCCTCATTTGATAAAGTAAAGTTCATATCTATCATTGCATCTTCTTTTACAATATAATCAACATTCTTAATATTTCTTATTTTTTCATAATCAGAATCTAAAAACGCTTTTCCGTCTTTTCTTTTAATAATAATTCTTTTATCAGATAAATCAGTAAAATTTGCGTTGTATCCGACATTTGAAAAATCATATTTAGATTTACTAAAAGACGCATATAAACTTAAAACAGCAAAAGATAAAAATGTATAAACTAAAAGTAACAACAAAAACTTTGGTACAATATTAAAAGTATTTCTAATGCCTAATTTAAACTTATTAACATTAAGCATTTTACCAAAATGACTTTCTTTTATATCAGTATTTTTTACCTTTTTATTTATATAAGTATCTTCTAGTACCTTCCCATCATGCATTTTTATTCTCCTAGTAGCATACTTTTCAAACTGTTCATAGTTATGCGTTACAACTATAACCAATTTATCCTTAGAAATCTCATGCAATAATTCAACTATATTTTTAGCAGATTTACTATCCAAATTACCAGTTGGTTCATCAGTTACAATTATCCTACTATCCTTTGCAAGAGTCCTTGCTATAGCAACCCTCTGCTTTTCACCACCCGATAATTTAGATACTTTAGTATTTCTATATTTATACATACCAACTTGTTTTAATACATTATCAACTTTTTCTCTAATATCCTTACTCTTAAAACCATTTATTAAAAGAACTAACTCAACATTTTCATAAACAGTATAACTATTTATTAAATTAAAATTTTGAAATATATTTCCTATATATCTCTTTCTATAATCAAAAAAATCCTTCTCTGTATAATAACTAGTTTCTTCACCATTTATATACATTTCTCCTTCTTCATAAGAATCAAGTCCAGATATTACATTTAAAAGAGTACTTTTACCACTACCAGATTCACCTGTTATTACTACAAATTCATTCATATTAAACTCTAAATTAATTTTAAATATACCACTACTAACTACACCCTTATTATAATAAAATTTAGAAACATTTTTCAATTTTAACATATTCTTCACCTACTAATATTCTATCATATAAAAGAAAAAATCAAAATCCAATACACAAATATTTGATTTTAACGTTTATCTATTTAATAACCAATCAATAATATTTATATGAATTATTCCATTTTGAGACAAATCAAATTTATCCATTGAAAGAACATATTTTAAATAATTATCTTTAATATTATTATAAGCATTAAATTCCTTTTCTAATTTATATTTATCCAATTCATAATTTTTAAATTCACATACTTCTAATAATGTTGCTAATTCTATTGTACTTCATCAAGAAATAAATAATATTTATCGTTATTTTTTCCCTAATATAATTATCTAAATCCAAATAATCTTTTATATTAGAATAATCAACCAATTCAAAATTAATATATATAATGTTTTCTTTTCTAATTCCAGTTTTTCAATTTCATCCATTATTTGTTTTAACATAACAGATTTACCACATCTTCTTATTCCAGTAATTACTTTTATAAGATCTTAATTATAAAAAGATCATATCTTTTTTAAATAATTTTCTCTTTTAATCTATGCAAAAAGTCAATTTTGTATTACAGATAATACTTTTTCACTTTTTTCGACAATTTTGTACAATGCTTTTTTCCTCTAACTATAAAAAAATATGTAGGTTTTATCCTACATATGGTATTAATGCCATGTGACGAGCTTTCTTAACTTCTTCAGCTACAACTCTTTGATGTTTAGCACAAGTTCCAGTAACTCTTCTTGGTAATATTTTATATTTTTCTCTATCAACGTATTTTCTTATTGTTTCAACGTCCTTATAGTTAACTTCTCTACCAGCACATAATTGACAAACTTTTTTCTTTTTTCTATAAAATTCTGCCATTATTATTCCTCCTTTTTAAAATGCGACATCATCATCGCTTAATTCAATTGTATCCCCAAAATCTATATATGGTTCATCATTAACATTAGTCGTTGGTGTTTCCTCTGGTAAAGGTGGCAAATCAAAACTTGGTTGACTAGCACGTTGACCCTTTGATTCAAGAAATTCAAAATTATCGGCTATTACCTCAGTAACATAAACCTTTTTACCATCCGCACCATCATAATTCCTAGTTTGAATTCTACCTTCTATAGAAATTAAACTTCCCTTTGTAAGATATTTCTTAACTGTTTCAGCTTGCTTTCTCCACATAACAATATTTATAAAATCAGCTTCTCTTACACCATTTTGATTTTGGAAATTTCTGTTTACAGCCAAAGTAAAACTAGCTGCAGGAACATTACTAGATGTATATCTAAGTTCAGGATCCTTGGTTAAACGACCAATTAAAACTACTTTATTCATCTATTTACCTCTTTCTTATAACTTAATTATCATATGACGAATTATATCTTCACTTAGATTTGCAAGACGATTAAATTCTTTTTCTGCTTTATCATCTTTTGAACTTATTTCATATAAATAATAATATCCACTCTTAAACTTCTTTATTTCATACGCAAGTTCCCTTTGACCCATTTCCTTAGAAGATTCAATCTTAGCACCATTCTTAGTTAAAACTTCTTCAAAATTCTTAACTATTCCCTTAAGTTCACTCTCTTCAACATTAGGTCTTACAATATACATTATTTCGTATTTCATAACTATCCTCCTTTCGGTCTAATCGGCTTTTTACTTTTAAAAAAAGCAAGGAGTAAATTCAATTACTCGCCTGTATTATACAATAAATAATATTTTTATACAACCATTATTATTATAAATTTAATTATAAATACTTATTTTACACAAAATATTATTCACTAACTATTTCAACATTACCAGCACTATTAACTACTGTCCCAAATGCAAAAGTATACTCTTCACTAGAACTACTATTTAGTATAGCACCCCAATCAAAAGATTTACCTGTTTTATTTATTATTTTTGTTAATTTTGGATTAGAATTACTTGCTTTATTAAATGCACCATTACCTATACTTGTAACACTCTCTGGTATTGTTACACTTGTTAATTGACATCCAGCAAAAGCACTATCTCCTATAGTTTTAACACTATTAACTATTGTTACACTTGTTAAAGGATCTAATTGAAATGCTTGGCCTCCTATACTTGTAACACTATCAGGTATAACTACACTTGTTAATGGATTCCATGCAAAAGCCCAAGAACCAATAGTTTTTACACTATTTGGAATATCAACACTTGTTAAAGAATTTCTTCTAAATGATGCGACACTTATTTCAATAACACTATCAAGTATAGTTACACTTTCTATATAACAACCAGAAAAACCAAAATAGCCAGTATATTTAATCCCATCAGGTATTACAGGATTTTTATTTTTTCCTCCATAGGAATTAACATAATCACGGTTTTTATTTAATATAAATGCTTGACTATCTGGTAATTTATTGTTATTAAAAGCCCCAGTACCTAAATTTGTAACACTATCCGGAATTACTAAATTTGTTAAATTTTTTGATTCAAATGCCCAACTACCAAAACTAACAACATCTTTACCATCTATTTTCTTTGGAACTATAACATCTAATCCACCTTCAATATTATAACCTGATATTTCTATACCATTTGTTACCTCTTTATAGGTAAAATACTTTGAATCAGTTTCACAAGAATCACTTAATTCAAATTCATCTTTTGATCCATTACATATTCTTATCCCTTCATACTTACCTTTACCTTCCATTGTAACAGTAGCATTACCGTCTTCATCAAATTTAATAAAACAATATTCGTAATCTTTTTTACTTAATTTAGAAGTCATTTCACAAGTAATATCCACATCTTCATCAAAGGCCTCATTTTCTGTATATTTCTTTTCTGCACTATCTACTATTAACTTTGCTGCATTTTTAAATGTATTTATTTTTGATATTTCAATCACATCTAATACCTTTGGTATAGATATTACTAATATTATTGCTAGTATTGCTATTACTGCAAGTAATTCTATTAGTGTAAATGCATTCTTTTTCATATATCCTCCTTATTCTTATTTATAATATACCACAATTATATAAAAAAATAAACTGTATATAAAAACAAATATAAGGGTTAACCTCATATTTGTCTATTTTATATTTTTATCAATATTTATTTAATTACTTTTACTTTTTTTGGTTTAGTCATATAGTATTCAGATATATCTAATATGGCATATATTATCATAAATATACCTATTATCCTCATTATTGCTTCTGCTCCTTTAAAAGGATTAAATACAAGCACTAATCCAAGTATTAAAGTAAGAATATTTACAATCATTGCTTTTATCCATTCTTCACTACCACTATCTTTTAAGAAGAAAACATATTGTAATCTTATTGCACTTTTTATTAAAATCCATATTCCAAGTATTAATGGTATAATACCTGCTATTACATTTGGATTACTAATAAAAATTATACCTAATATGGATATAAGTATTCCATAAGCAATTCCTATATTATTTTGTTTATCTTTTACTGATTCTATAATACTTAATATACCAAGAGCAATTATTATAATTCCAAAAATACTAATAACTGTATTTATTATTCCACCTGGAATAAAAAGTAATAATAATCCCGATAATATTAAAACGATTGGTGTAATTAAATCATATTTTTTCATACATTAAACCTGAAATGAGAGATATCTCCATCTTGCATTTCATACTCCTTTCCTTCTAATCTCATCTTTCCATTTTCTTTTACTTTAGTTTCACTACCATATGAAACTAAATCATCATAACTCATTACTTCTGCTTTAATAAAGCCCCTTTCAAAATCACTATGTATTATTCCAGCACAGGCAGGTGCTTTCATTCCTTTTTTAAATGTCCACGCCTTTACTTCATCGCTACCAACAGTAAAGAATGTTTGAAGTCCAAGCAAATGATAAGTTGATTTTACCAAACTATCAAGTCCACTTTCTTTTATACCCAATTCTTGTAAAAACAATTCCTTTTCATCATCTTCTAATTCTGATATTTCACTTTCTATTTTTGCACACATTTCTATTACATCTGCATTATCTTTTAAAGCATATTCTTTTACTATTTTAGTATACTCATTTTCTTTTCCAATATCATCTTCCTCTATATTTGCTAAATATATTATTGGTTTATTTGTTAATAAATTAAATGATTTAATAATCTTTTCTTCTTCTTTAGTAAATTTCAATCTTCTTACTGGAATATCATTAGTAAGTGCATCATTTATTACATTCAATACTGCTAATTCTTGTAATGTATCTTTATCTTTTGTAGTTTGTGCTTTTTTCTCTATTTTAGATATTCTATTTTGTACTATATCTAAATCGGCTAAAGTTAACTCAATATTTATTATTTCTATATCTCGTATTGGATCTGCATTACCACAAACGTGTACTATATTTGAATCGTTAAAACATCTTACTACTTCTAAAATCGCATCTACTTCTCTTATATGTGATAAGAACTTATTTCCAAGTCCTTCTCCTTTTGAAGCACCTTGTACAAGACCCGCTATATCTGTAAATTCAAATGTGGTTTCTATTAATCTTTTTGGATTATACATCTCATTTAAAACTTTTAATCTTTTATCTGGAACTGTTACAATTCCAACATTTGGTTCAATAGTAGCAAATGGATAATTTGCTATCAATATTTTATTTTTTGTAATTGCATTAAATAAAGTAGATTTACCTACATTAGGTAAACCAACTATTCCTGCTGTTAAACCCATAAATCCCTCCTATAATATAGGATAAACTCCTATGCCTATTGGTAAATTAATTATATACCAACATACTAAAATCACTAACCAAAATATTAATACACCTATTGTATAAGGTAACAATAATTTATAAGTATATTTTATTCCAATTGCTTCTTCCTGCTTATTATATATTTGTAGCATTCCTATTAAAACAACAAAATATGGAAATAATGGAGTTATCGAATTAGTAATTGAATCTCCTGCTCTAAACACCATCTGTGTAAATTCTGGACTCATATTTGCTTTCATAAATAAAGGCACAATAGAAGGCGCTAAAATAGTCCATTTTAATACTGCTGATGTTTGAAATATATTTGCTACTGCAACTAATATAAAGAAGATAATTATAAGTGGTATACCACTAAAATTAAGTGTTTCCATTATATTTATTATTTTTATAGTAAATACTGTACCTAAATTTGTTTTTCTAAATAAAGATATAAGTTCAGATGCAAAGAAGAATAAAACAAGTATACTACCTATATTATTTAATGAATCATATAAGTAATTAGAAAAATCATTTTTATTTTTTAATGTATTGGCTATAGTTCCATATATCCAACCACATACTATTAAAGTAGTTGATATCATAAAAGCAAGTCCCTGAATAACATACGAATTTCCACTGAAAACTCTTCCATAGAATGTACTTTCAGCATAATCTAATAACAATCCTGATAAAGGTGTTCCAAAAGGAATTAACATATAAATAAAGAATATTAATGATATTAATGCATAAAGAAGTGCATATTTTAATCCACGTTTACCTTCTTTGGTAATAATCTCTTCTTCAACAAAATCATCTATTCTATATTTTTTTGCTTTCTTTACAATAAATTTTTCTGTTATAAAAGTTATTAACAATGAAAGCAAAATAGTACATACTATTTCAAATATTAAATTACCACCCATTCTAACAGTATAAGTTTTATCTATTAATCTTGCTGATAATGTAGTTGTTTCAATCAAATTATAATCCATTTGAGTTGTTATTAAACTCATACCATGACCAGATGTCATTGCAGCAAAAGAAGCAATTATACCTATTATCGGATTTCTATTATTTGCAAGAAATATTATAGCAGCAATAGGTATTACAAACACAAAACCAATATCACCTATTATTGTAGATATTATTGAAATAAATGCAACAATAAATGTAAGAACTGGCTTTTTCATTTTTCTTTTCTTACGAGCAAACAAAGCCCTAAAAAATCCAGTTTTTTCAGCAAAACCAACACCTAACATAGCAAATAAAAACATAACTAAAGGTGTAAACGTCATAAATGTTGTTAATACATTTCCTATTAAATATCTAAATCCTTCTCTTGAAAAAAGTGATTCAACAGACACTAAAGAATTTTCCACATTTCCAGTAACTGTATTTAATTTAGGATAAGATCCTTCAAAATTAAGAACTGATCCAATAACACTAAATACTACTACACAAAGAATAAGTGTCATTAAAAATAATATAGTATTGTTTAGCCAACTTCTTTTTTCTTTTATATTTTCCATTATATTTCAACTACTTTCTTAAGTTTTTTTTCAAAATCAATTCTACTAAGCATAACTTCTCTATTACACTTAGTACATTTAATTTTAATATCTATCCCCATTCTAGTAATTTCCCATCTATTCTCACCACAAGGATGTGATTTTTTCATTACTACTATAGAACCCAATTTATAATCTTTCATACTAATCCTCTACATTTATATTTAATAATTCAATTATTCTATTTAAATCTAAATCAGATGAATAACTTATCTGAATTTTATTATTAGTTACTTTTACTTTAGTACCTAATTTATTTTCAAGTGCCTCTTCTATATATTTATATTCACTTGTTACCTTCTTTGGTTTCTTTTTTATTTCAACATTTCTTTTATAAGTTGAATCAACCATACTTTCAAGTTCTCTTACACTCAAATTATCTTTTACTATTTTATCAGATAATTCCGTTATATCAGATACATTCTCTAATTTACTTAATACCCTTGCATGACCCATACTTATTTCATTTTTAAGTATCATATCTTGCACTTCAAGAGGTAATTTTAAAAGCCCTAACATATTAGTTATATGACTTCTACTCTTACCCAATTTTCTAGCCAAATCATCTTGAGTAATTTGAAGAGCTGCAATTATATCTTTATATGCAGTCGCTTCTTCAATTGCAGTAAGATTTTCTCTTTGCAAATTCTCAAGTAAAGCAATCTGCATCATTTGTTCATCAGAAAAATCTCTTACTATAGCCGGAATAGTAGTAAGCCCTGCCATCTTACTTGCTTTAGCCCTTCTTTCACCAGCAATTATGTCATAACCTTTAATACTTTTTTTAACAATTATTGGTTGAAAAACCCCATATACTTTTATTGAATCAGAAAGTTCTTTTAATGCCTCCTCATCAAATATCTTTCTTGGTTGGTATGGATTAGATCTAAGTTCAGATAAATTAATTTCTACTATTTCATCTTTAGTAGCTCCCTCCATTATCCTACTTTCAATCTTCTCAAGTTCCAAATTTTCAGAATTAAATAATTCTTCCAAACCCCTCCCTAAGGCCTTTCTCTTAGTTTCCATTTCTTTCAATCACTTCCTTCGCAAGATTTAAATAAGCAAGAGTACCCTTACTATCTTTATCATAAATATGAATTGGTTTACCATGTGAAGGTGCTTCAGATAGTTTTACCAATCTAGGTATAATAGTATCATAAACTCTTTCTTTAAAATAACTTCTTATCTCAGTAACTACCTCTATTCCCAATTTTGTTCTTAAATCAAGCATAGTTAGAAGTACACCTTCTATATCTAATGTTGGATTTAAATTCTTTTGAACAAGCATTATTGTATTAAGCAATTGCATAATACCTTCTAATGCAAAGAATTCACATTGAACTGGTATTATAACCGAATCAGATGCTGTTAAAGCATTTGTAGTTAATATTCCAAGAGAAGGAGGACAATCAATTATTATATAATCATATTTATCCTTAATACTTGAAATATGCTTCTTTAACTGTGCTGTTTTAACAAAATCAGGTTCTCTAGCACTTCTATCTATTAATTCTATATCTATTCCAGCAAGGTTTAAAGTAGAAGACAAAATACTTAAATTCTTATACTTAGTTTTTACTATTGCCTCATCAATATCAATCTTATCAGTCATTACATCATATACTGAATATCTAGTATCACCTTTATCAATACCTATACCAGTTGAGGCATTTCCCTGTGGATCAAGATCAACAAGTAATGCTTTTTTACCAAAGTAGCCAAGAGCAGCTGCTAAATTTATACTTGTTGTAGTTTTACCTACACCACCTTTTTGATTTACTAATGATATTACTTTGCCCATAAATAAACACCGCCTCTAATACTTCTAAATACATATATTATTTTAACAAATTTATAAATTTTTTTAAAGGGTTTTATCTAAATATGTGAATAAGAAAAATATAAGCCAATAAAACTTATATTTTATATAAAGATATTAGATTTCTAATATTAATTCCCTGATAATATATATGGATCAGTACTTGTTCCTTTACCACTCTCTATTATGACATTAGATTTTAGATAGATTGAGGGCGCAACAGCACGGGAGCTAGCCGCATAGGTGCGGTTAGCATAGCCAGCACCACTCACACTCCACGCATTGCCAGCAAACGTACCATGGGCATAAGGAGAAAAATAATATGCCCATTTACTTCCTTGCATCCAGTTATTATTCTTACATATATATGCATTTGAACTATCTTGTTTTTGCATGTTTGTTTCACATACACTTTCACTACTTGCATATGCCCAATCTGTTACATATGGTAGTCCAATATATC
>OHPO01001485.1_pt1 | contig 10413 bp, 6 predicted proteins | sample 1577741 | NCBI WGS metagenome assembly OHPO01 (sample SAMEA3879574, study PRJEB24766) | human gut metagenome | biome: human-associated habitat; feature: feces | place: USA | collected 1985/1987
CCCCACGGCCGTTAGGTTTGTGGCGAGGAACCACCCCTCAGTCTGCGTTGCAGACAGCTCCCCTCAAAGGGGAGCCAGGCACGACCTAAGGCAGGATATTGGCTCCCCTGGAGGGGAGCTGGACGCGAAGCGGCCTGAGGGGTGGTTACTCGCGAATAGAGAACGGTCTATCTCCAGCCTAAGAGCCGGGGTGCTGCCCTGCGGGCCTCCGAAACGTGCCCGCGGGCGTAGCGACCGTTCCGGGACATGAATTTATTTGCTTGTTTCTGGTATTTGTGCGATACTATAAACAGCAAAGATTGCCCCTAAAAAGAACCATGCCCTTTTCCCGCTGCAAAGGAGAGAAAAATATGAGAAGTGATAACGTTAAAAAAGGCCCGGAGCGCGCCCCAAACCGCAGCCTGTTCTATGCCCTGGGCTACACCCCGGAGGAGCTGGAGCGCCCCCTCATCGGCGTGGTGAGCGCCTACAGCGAGATCGTGCCCGGGCACATGAATCTGGACAAGATCGCCGATGCCGTCAAGGCCGGTGTGCAGATGGCCGGTGGTACCCCCATCCTGATCCCCGCCATCGGTGTATGCGATGGCATCGCCATGGGTCATGTGGGCATGAAGTACTCTCTGGCCTCCCGCGAGCTGATCTGCGACAGCGTGGAGACCATGCTGATGGCACACCAGCTGGACGGCCTTGTGCTGGTGCCCAACTGCGATAAGATCGTGCCCGGCATGGTGATGGCAGCGGTGCGCATGGATGTGCCCGCTGTGGTCTGCTCCGGCGGCCCTATGCTGGCCGGTACTTACGGCGGCGAGGAAGTGAGCCTTTCCAAAATGTTCGAGGCCGTGGGCGCTTATAAGGCCGGTATGATCACCGACGAGCAGCTGGAGGACTGCACCTGCAACTGCTGTCCCAGCTGCGGCAGCTGCTCCGGTATGTACACCGCCAACAGCATGAACTGCCTGTGCGAGGCCATCGGCATTGCCCTGCCCGGCAACGGCACGATTCCCGCCGTCTACGCCAAGCGCCTGCAGCTGGCAAAGCACGCCGGTATGGCCGTGATGGAGATGGTGCGCAAGGGCATCACCGCACGCCAGATCATCAACGAGCGCTCCATCCGCAACGCGCTGACCTGTGATATGGCGCTGGGCTGCTCCACGAATACTATGCTGCATCTGCCCGCTATTGCAAGAGAAGCCGGCGTGGAACTGAATCTGGAGATCGCCAACGAGATCTCCGCCAAGACTCCGAACCTGTGCCACCTGGCACCGGCGGGCCCTACTTATATGGAAGATCTGAATGAAGCAGGCGGTGTCTATGCGGTAATGAACGAATTGTCCAAGAGGGGACTTTTGAATCTCGATTGTCTGACAGCAAACGGCACTACCGTAGGCGAGAATATTAAGAATTGTGTAAACAAGAATCCGGAAGTCATCCGTCCTGTGGAAAATCCTTACTCCCAGACCGGTGGTATCGCTGTACTGAAGGGGAATCTGGCACCGGACAGCGGCGTAGTCAAGAGATCCGCTGTAGCACCTGAGATGCTGGTACACGAAGGCCCGGCAAGAGTATTCGACTGTGAAGAGGATGCTATTGATGCCATTAAGTCCGGCAGAATCGTGGCAGGTGACGTAGTGGTAATCCGTTACGAAGGCCCCAAGGGAGGCCCCGGCATGCGTGAGATGCTGAATCCTACTTCTGCCATCGCAGGAATGGGACTGGGTTCCAGCGTGGCACTGATCACGGATGGACGTTTTTCAGGAGCATCCAGAGGAGCATCCATCGGACATGTATCCCCTGAGGCAGCAGTGGGCGGCCCGATCGCACTGGTGGAAGAGGGAGACATCATCCGTATCAATATCCCGGAGAACAAGCTGGATGTACTGGTATCTGACGAAGAACTGGCAGCGAGAAGAGCAAAATGGCAGCCCAGAGAACCCAAGATCACCACAGGCTATCTGGCAAGATATCATGAACTGGTGACCAGCGGCAACCGTGGTGCGGTACTGGAAGCACCTTCTCAGAAGAACTAAGCAATCATTAAATAACCGGAGGGATTTTGAAATGCAGTTAACGGGATCGGAAATTCTGGTAGAATGTCTGAAGGAGCAGGGGGTAGATACCGTATTCGGTTACCCCGGCGGAGCAATCCTTAATATTTATGACGCACTTTATAAGCACAGTGGGGAGATCAAACATATTCTGACTTCCCATGAACAGGGGGCGGCACATGCGGCGGACGGCTATGCGAGAGCTACGGGAAAAGTAGGTGTCTGCATGGCTACCAGCGGTCCCGGCGCCACGAATCTGGTCACTGGTATCGCTACGGCTTACATGGATTCTGTACCGATGGTAGCGATCACCGCCAACGTTACCTTGCCTTTACTCGGTAAGGACAGCTTCCAGGAGGTGGATATCGCCGGCGTGACCATGCCTATTACGAAGCATGGCTATATTGTGAAAAATGTGGAGATCCTGGCAGATACCATTCGCAAGGCATTCCATATTGCCAGAAGCGGCAGACCGGGCCCTGTGCTGATCGATATTACGAAGGATGTGACTGCGGCAACCTGCGAGTATACACCTGTGACCATTCAGCCGGAGGAAAGAGTGACCCGCTACACCAGAGAAGAACTGATGCTGGTAGCGGAAATGATACATAAGGCAAAGAAGCCGTATATCTATCTGGGCGGCGGTGCTATTATCTCCGGAGCAAGTGCGGAGGTGGCAGAGTTCGCAGAACTTATCGATGCACCGGTATGCGATACCCTGATGGGAAAAGGCGCTTTTGACGGCAGAAGCGAGCGCTATACAGGAATGATCGGTATGCACGGCACCAAGACTTCCAATCTGGGCGTCAGTGAGTGTGACCTGTTAGTAGCACTGGGAGCCAGATTCTCAGACCGTGTGACGGGTAACCCGAAGAAGTTCGCGGAGAACGCAAGAATCATCCAACTGGATGTGGATGCTGCGGAGATCAACAAGAATATCCGTGTGGATGCATCTCTGGTAGGAGATCTGAAGAAGACTCTGACCTAATTGAATGCCTGCCTGTCGAAACAGGAACATCCGGAGTGGATGGCGCATATAATGGAACTGAAGGAAAAATATCCCCTGAAATACGATGACGAAAATCTGTCCTGTCCTTATATCATGCAGGAGATTGACCGTGTAACGAACGGAGAAGCCATCATCACCACAGACGTGGGACAGCATCAGATGTGGGCGGCACAGTATTATCATTATACGAAGCCCCGTACCTTCCTGTCTTCCGGAGGATTAGGTACCATGGGTTACGGTCTGGGAGCCTGCATCGGTGCGCAGATCGGACAGCCGGATAAGGTCTGCATCAACATTGCAGGCGACGGATGTTTCCGCATGAACATGAACGAACTGGCTACTGCCAGCCGTTACAACATTCCCATCATCCAGGTGGTCATTAACAACCAGGTGCTGGGCATGGTAAGACAGTGGCAGACACTGTTCTATGGAAAACGCTATTCCCAGACAGTACTGAAGGATAAGGTGGATTTCTGCAAGGTGGCAGAAGGACTGGGCTGTACCGCCATCCGCGTGACCAAAAAGGAAGAAGTGGCACCGGCCATCGAGAAGGCCATTGCCCTGAAAGCACCGGTACTGATCGAGTGCATGATCCCGGAGGATGATAAGGTATTCCCCATGGTTCCGGCAGGAGCCCCCATCAGCGAAGTGTTTGACGGAGATGATTTGAAAAGGCAGTCCTGATGAAAAAGACGACGAAAAGATTAGTTTTGGCAGTACTTTTATTTTTGCTGTTATTACTGACCGGATATTTTATTCTGGCATTTTATTACAGAGAAGGCTTCTCTGTAAATACCTGGATCAACGGTGTCTACTGTACCGGAAAAACGGTGGAGGAAGTGAATTCGGAGCTTCTGTTGCGTACAGAGGCTCCGAATATTGTCATCGTGGACAGAGAGGGGACAGAGTATACAATCTCTCTTGCGGAAGCAGATTATCAGGCAGATTACAGTAACGTACTGGAACATTACCGGCAGGAACAGAATCCGTTCCTGTGGGTGGACAATGTTCTGTTTCACTCCCGGAGGGAACTTTCTCCCACAGTGACCGTGGATGTGGATGGGCTTCGGAGAGCTTATGATTCTTTGGAATTTGTACGGGCCGAACAACAGAAGAACAAGGATTACAGCCTTGCCCGGGATACGTCGGGCGAGTACGTCTTCACGGATGGACTTGCGGGACGCATTGACTTGGAGAAGGCTTTTTTGGCGTTGGAGAACACAGCAGAAAACGGGCAGGAGACGTTAAACCTGTCAGATAGTGGCTGTTATTATGACATCACTCCAAATGAGAACCAGAAAACTCTGCGGAATCTCTGGAAGGAGATTGAACGTTATCAGAGCTGTGATATTGTCTATTGCTTTGGACAGGAGAGACATCCGGTGACGGCAGCGGACTGTGCCTCTTTTCTGGTGACGGAGAATGGTCTGCCGGTGACGGATCAGACCGGTAACTTTGTACTGGATAAAGAAGCCGTGACGGCGTATGTAGAGCAGCTGGCCGAAAAGTATGACGGTTATGGCCGTACCAGACAATTCCACAGTACCAGAGGAGATGTGATCACCATCGAGGGCGGCACCTATGGAAGCAAGCTGGATCAGAAAAAAGAGACTGCATACCTGATGGAGCATCTGCTGGATGCCGGTGTACATACGGGGACACAGCAGTCCCATGTTCCCGCTTACGAGAGAGAAGCTTTCTGCTATGGCAGGGATGACATCGGAGATACCTATATCGAAGTGGATATGACACAACAGAAAATGTACTATTATGAAAAGGGGGAACTGCGGCTGGAGACGGATGTGGTGACCGGCAACATGCGCAGACGTATGGGAACACCGGAGGGGGTGAATTTCGTCTATAACAAGCAGAAGGACAGAGTACTGCGGGGACCGGGCTATGCCTCCCCTGTGAAATTCTGGGTACCTGTAAAGGGCAGCATCGGTATCCACGATGCCAGCTGGAGAAAAGAGTTCGGCGGGGACATCTACCAGACTGCCGGTTCCCATGGCTGTATCAATACACCGAAGGACAAAATGGAAGAATTGTACGACATGGTACAGATCGGTACCCCTGTCGTAATGTTTTATTAATAAAACAGACATTTTCTGACAAAATGTGTGCGGGATGCGAACATTTTGAAAATAATTTAACAATGTAGTTGACTAAAGCAAATGAAAAGCTTATTCTATACCTATGCTTTTTATAAAAAATTTAGAAAATATCGAGGAGGTCTTTGAAAATGGCAAGAGTGTATAACTTTTCCGCAGGCCCTGCAGTACTCCCTGAGGAGGTATTGCAGGAAGCAGCCGATGAAATGCTGGATTATAGAGGAACCGGCATGTCCGTAATGGAGATGAGCCATCGATCTAAAGCCTATGATACGATCATTAAGGAAGCGGAAGCTGATCTCAGAGAACTGATGAATATCCCGGACAACTATAAGGTACTGTTTTTGCAGGGCGGTGCGAGCCAGCAGTTTGCCATGATCCCCATGAACCTGATGAAGAACCGTGTGGCAGACTACATCGTAACCGGTCAGTGGGCGAAGAAGGCATATCAGGAGGCTTCCCTGTACGGCAAGGCAAATAAGATCGCTTCTTCTGAGGATAAGACCTTCTCTTATATTCCCGATTGCTCCGATCTGCCCATCAGCGAGGATGCCGATTACGTGTACATATGCGAGAATAATACCATCTACGGTACGAAATTCAAGACCCTGCCCAATACCAAGGGTAAGCCTCTGGTTGCAGATGTATCCAGCTGCTTTTTATCCGAGCCGGTAGATGTGACAAAATACGGTGTGATCTATGGCGGCGTACAGAAAAATATCGGACCTGCAGGTGTGGTTATCGTGATCATCCGTGAGGATCTGATCACTGAGGATGTGCTTCCCGGTACACCGACCATGCTTCGTTATAAGATCCATGCAGATGCGGATTCTCTGTACAATACGCCTCCCGCATACGGCATCTACATCTGCGGCAAGGTATTTAAATGGCTGAAGAAGATGGGCGGTCTGGAAGCAATGAAGGAGCGCAATGAGAAAAAGGCGAAGATCCTGTATGACTACCTGGATGAAAGCAAGCTGTTCAAGGGAACCGTCCGCAAGGAAGACAGATCCCTGATGAATGTTCCGTTCATTACCGGTAATGAGGAGTTAGATGCCAAATTCGTCAAAGAGGCGAAGGAGGCAGGCTTCGAGAACCTGAAAGGTCACAGAACCGTAGGCGGCATGAGAGCAAGTATCTACAATGCAATGCCCATCGAAGGTGTGGAGAAGCTGGTAGAGTTCATGAAGAAGTTTGAAGCGGAGAATGCTTAAGGGGGAGAAAACTATGTTTCAGATCAATTGCCTGAATCCCATTTCCAAAGTGGGACTGGATCGTCTGACAGCAGACTATAAAGTAATCGATAATATGAATGACGCAGAGGGCGTTCTGGTCCGCAGTGCTTCCATGCATGAGCTGGAGCTGCCGGAAAATCTGCTGGCAGTAGCGAGAGCCGGAGCCGGAGTCAACAACATTCCTCTGGATAAATGTGCCCAAAAGGGTATCGTAGTATTCAATACTCCCGGTGCCAACGCCAATGGCGTGAAGGAACTGGTGATCGCAGGCATGCTGTTAGCTGCCCGTGATGTGGTAGGCGGTATCGAATGGGTCAAGGCATCCAAAGACAACGCTGACATTGCCAAAGCCGCAGAAAAAGAAAAGAAGAAATTCGCCGGTACGGAAGTAATGGGCAAAAAGTTAGGTGTCATCGGCCTGGGCGCTATCGGCGTCAAGGTGGCAAATACAGCGGTAAGCCTTGGTATGGAAGTCTATGGCTATGATCCTTATGTATCTGTCAATGCTGCTTGGAACTTAAGCCGTTCTGTCAAGCATGTGATGAATGTGGAAGAAATTTATGCAGACTGTGATTACATTACAATACATGTACCTCTTCTGGATTCCACAAAGGGTATGATCAACAAGGAAGCCATCAGCAAAATGAAAGATGGTGTGGTCCTGTTAAACTTTGCAAGAGATCTGCTGGCAAATGAGGCAGATGTCCTGGAGGCATTAAAGAGCGGCAAGGTAGCCCGTTATGTATCTGATTTCCCGAATCCTACGACAGCAGGACAGCCCGGTTGTATCGTGATCCCTCATCTGGGCGCGAGCACCGAAGAATCCGAGGATAACTGTGCGAAGATGGCTGTGGAAGAGATGATGGATTATTTGGAGAACGGCAATATCCGCAACAGTGTAAATTATCCTGCCTGCGATATGGGCGTATGCAGCCAGGCCGGAAGAATTGCCATTTTCCATAAAAATATTACCAATATGCTGAATCAGTTTACCGCAGTGATCGGTGAGAAGAATATCAATATTTCCGATATGACCAACAAATCCCGCGGTGAAGTGGCATATACCATGTTGGATATTGAAAATGCGGCAACACAGGATCTGGTAGAGGCTTTGCAGAAGATTGACGGCGTCTTCCGTGTACGTGTGGTAAAGTAAGACATTTGTCTGAATAGCAGAAAAATATGCAGGCATCGGCTATAAAAGGGCCGGTGCCTGCTTTACGTTTCCGGTGTAATGCTAAAAACAGCGGAAATAGTGGTAAAATCAGTGTAAAATGTCAGAAACTTACAGACATTTTTTCGTAAAATCGTTGTATGATATGAGGGAATCTGTTATACTTGGCATGGATCAAAGACGTAAGCCACAAGAGAAAGAAGGAACAAAACAGATGAAATTTGATATGCATTGTCATACAAAAGAAGGATCTATGGATGGAAAGGTTCCTATTGAGGATTTTATTGCGGAATTGATCCGCAAGGGTTTTAACGGTATGCTGGTCAGCGATCATAATTCTTATAATGGCTATCGTACGTGGAAACGAAATATCAAGGATCAAAAATATAAAGATTTTGTAGTGCTGAAGGGGATTGAATACGATACCATTGATGCAGGACATATTCTGGTGATCATGCCGGAGACCATTAAGCTGAAAATTCTGGAGCTTCGTGGATTGCCGGTGCAGATCCTGATCGATATCGTGCATAAGAACGGTGGAATATTAGGGCCGGCACATCCCTGCGGAGAGAAATATTTAAGCTTCACCAATACCCTGAAGAAACGGAATCAGATGGCGGTGATGAATCAGTTTGATTTTCTGGAAGGCTTCAATGCCTGTGAGAGTGTAGAGAGCAACCATTGCGCAAAGGTACTGGCGGAAATGTACGCACTGCCAACCTTCGGTGGAAGCGATGCTCACAAAACGGACTGTATCGGTATGGCGTATACCGATATACCAGAGAAGATCAGTTGTGAATCCGATTTGATCCGGGCAGTGAAGCTGGGAGAAGGGATCAAATGCGGAGGCTCCTATTACCGCGGCACTACCAAGGAGAAAATCGGAAAAGCCAATAATATTCTGGTACAGTCCTTCTGGTTCTACAACAGACTGGGAAGCCTGTACCGGCATCACAGAAGAAAGGCAGAAATGCATAAGATGGTATAGGTCCTCTGGGCCTATACTTTTTTTATACACATCGTAATCTAAGTTCATAAATTCTTAAGATGCTTTTACGATAGAAATAGGGTATAATGTGCATAGATAAGTAAGAAATATGGATTGCTCCGTAGAACTTGCTGTCAGGGAAAACCCGTAGAATTACAGAATGTAATAAAGAGGAGAGAAATATATGAGCAGAAAATCGAGGGGCAGAAAAGCAACCGCGATCGCACTGGCATCCGTTATGGCAATGTCGCTTGCAGCCTGCGGCAGGCAGGATGGATCGAATCAGGTGGGACAGACAGAACAGAAGGAATATGTATATGTTCCCGAATACCTGGAGTTGGATGATAATACGAATTCCAGCTACAGCAACATGACAGTACAGGGAGATAAGCTGTATTATACAAATTACCAATGGGATGAAGCTTCCGGTGAGAGCAAGGTCGTGCTTGGAGCTTATTCGCTGACAGACGGTTCCCGGGAGGATCTGCCGATCACCATTAATGCTGACGGCGGTGGAATCTATTCCATGCAGGCAGATGCGGAAGGTAATATTTATACTGCGGAATTTGAGTGGAATGCCACAGAAGGTGATGACGCTTATACACAGCAGACGACTGTGTTGCACAAGTACGATGCATCCGGTACGGAACTGATGGCACAGGATATCACGGACATCATGCAGCAGGATGAGAACAATTCCTATGTGGGCAGCATGTGCCTGGACGACCAGGGCAGATTTTATATCAGCTCTGATTCACTGATCCGGCTGTTTGGCAGTGACGGACAATTTCAGGGAGCTGTGCAGACGGACAGCCAGTGGATCCAGGGCATGGGAAAAGCAAAAGACGGCAAGGTATACCTGGCTTATTATGACCAATCCGGCAACGTGAAGCTATCCCAGATCGACTTTGACGGCAAAGCATTGGGACAGACATATGATAACTTCCCGAACACGAACGGCAACGGAGGCTTGTGTGCCGGAATAGAAAATGATCTTCTGGTGAATACGGATACTGCCCTGTATGATTATAGTCTCGCAGACCAGAAGACTACCGAAATACTGAGCTGGCTGGACAGTGATATTAACGGCAGTTATGTTACCTATGCCGCAGCCACCGCAGATGGTAAGATCCTGGCAGTAGTCAATGACTGGAACACAGGGGAAACTGACCTGGTGAAGCTGACCAGAACCAAGGCCAGTGAGGTGGCACAGAAGTCCCAGATCACGATCGGAACCCTGTATACCTCCCAGAGCCTTCAGGCAGCAGCCGTAGCCTTCAACAAGCAGAGTAATGAATATCATGTCAATATTAAAACATATATCGATGATAATAACTGGACCGAAACTTCCTGGGCGGATGGCATTACAGCCATGAACAATGATATTACCTCCGGAGCCGGGTGCCCGGATATCTTGGATCTGTCCAACCTGGATGTCAAGGAACTGGCTTCCAAGGGTGTATTCGAGGATATGACACCTTATCTGGAGAAGAGCAGTGTATTAAGCAAGGACGATTTCTTTGAAAATATTGTAGACAGTTATACCTTTGACGGAAAACTGGTGGGAATTCCGAAGAGCTTCACCTTAAACACGATCGTCGGCAAGACCTCCGAAGTAGGTGATAAGAAGGGCTGGACCATTGACGATATTATAGCCTATGCAGGCCAGCACGAAGGTGCTTCCCTGTTTGAGGGCATGACCAAGAGCGGTATGCTGTACACACTGTTAGCCTATGATCTGGACAGCTATATTGACTGGGAGACGGGAAAGTGCAGCTTTGATTCGGAAGATTTCCAGAAAGTACTGGAATTTGTCAATACCTTCCCTGAAGAGTATGATTGGCAGAATGA
>OHPO01001493.1_pt1 | contig 10370 bp, 8 predicted proteins | sample 1577741 | NCBI WGS metagenome assembly OHPO01 (sample SAMEA3879574, study PRJEB24766) | human gut metagenome | biome: human-associated habitat; feature: feces | place: USA | collected 1985/1987
TTCACTCTGTAGTCACGGCAGGCCGCAGCCGTTTGCGTCCGGTATTAATGACTACGCTGACTACTATTCTCGGTATGGTGCCGATGGCTGTAGGGCAAGGTGAAGGTGCCGAGATGTGGCGTCCGCTGGGTGTGGCTGTAATCGGTGGTCTGACGGTATCTACCATTTTGACGCTGATCCTGGTTCCCGTGCTTTATTGTTCGTTTGCCGGTGTTGGTATCAGGCGTAATCGTCGCAAGATCAAGAAAGACCGTGAACTGAATGATTACTATCAGGCTCATAAGGAGAAGATGACAAAACCCAAAAAACAATAAATCAAAAAGATATGAAATCCGTATTTATAACATTTGACCAGGCGTTCTTCGAGCGCATCATGGCGTTACTTGATCGCCAGGGGTGCCGTGGATTCAGCTATTGGCAGCAAGTGCAGGGACGTGGCAGTAAGACGGGCGAGCCGCACTATGGGAGTCATGCATGGCCCAGTATGTGCTCTGCTATTATTACTATTGTAGACGAAGCTAAAGTAGACCCGTTGCTCGATGCACTTCACCGGATAGACGAGGAGACCCAGCAACTCGGTCTCCGGGCATTTGTCTGGAACATTGAGAAGACGATATAGTTGTGAGGAAGAAAGGGAAATCTTACAAAACGTGAAGATTTCCCTTTCTTTTTATGTCTTTTCCCTATCTTTGCAGCTCCTTTATGGGCAACATGGAAAAGAATTATCTGAAATATACTTGCATTTGGGCATTGATTATATTGGCGGGATTGTTACTGATGTACTTCCTGCCCAGTTTTACGGTAGGTGAACACGTGATGAGGCGTGTCGACTTGCTGGGTGACGTGCGTACTCAGAAAGATATTGCGGAAGAACCGGACAGTTTGCTTCCGCCCCCGCCGAAGGTGAAACCTGCTTTTGTGGATACCTGCCGTGCGGGTATGACGTGCATTGAAGACTACAGCGACTCTACTCTGCGTGGCATGACACCTTTTTACCGGGCTTTGGATGAATTGGCGCAACGCCCCCGCCGGGTACGTATTGCCGTTTTCGGAGATTCCTTCATTGAAGCGGATATTCTTACTGCGGATTTGCGCAATATGTTGCAGGATAAATATGGTGGTTGCGGAGTAGGTTTTGTAACCATTACTTCCATGACCAGTGGATTCCGCCCTACTGTGCGCCATTCGTTTGGTGGTTGGCAAAGCCATTCTGTAATGGACTCTACTTTCTTTGACCGCAAGAAGCAAGGTATTTCCGGACATTACTTTGTTCCCCGTCCTGGTGCTTATGTGGAATTGAAGGGACAAAACAAATATGCTTCACATTTGGATACGTGTGAACAGGCTTCTATCTTTTTTTATAGCAAAGGGGAGGTTACCCTTTCTGTGAATGTCAACCGGAATGAAAAGCAAACCCGTACTTTCCTGGCTACAGATGACTTGCAGGAAATGCAGGTAAATGGAAATATAGGTTCTGTCCGTTGGACGGTTGATGAGGCGGACTCTACCTTATTCTATGGTTTGGCTATGGATGGCAAAAAAGGAATTATTCTGGATAACTTCTCGTTGCGTGGCAGTTCGGGCTTGTCTCTGCGCTCCATTCCTGTATGGATGATGCATGAATTTAATGAGCAGCGTCCTTATGACCTGATTATCTTGCAATACGGATTGAACGTTGCTACTGAACGTGGACGGAATTATGACAAATACATTGCAGGTATGCAGACCACCATTGATCATTTGAAGGACGCATTTCCACAAGCAGGTATTTTGATAGTTAGCGTGGGTGACCGGGACTATAAGACGGAAGATGGTACCCTGCGCACAATGCCCGGTATTAAAAATCTGGTGCGTTACCAACAAAACTTGGCGGCAGATAACGACATTGCTTTCTGGAATATGTTCGAAGCGATGGGAGGAGAGGGAAGCATGGCAAATCTGGTACATGCCAAGCCTTCTTTGGCGAATTATGACTATACGCATATTAATTTCCGGGGAGGTAAGCACTTGGCAGGTTTGCTTTATGAAGCGCTTGTATATGGAAAGGAACAGTACGACAGGAGGAGGGCTTATGAAGCGGAATAAAGTTTATTTTTTAGACACGGCCTCTCTTCTCTTTTCGTCCCTGAAGGCTATTCTCACTGTCGCCTTTCTTTTCTTCTGCACTGTTTCCCTCCGTGCACAGGATTCTGTTCCATCCTGTCCCCTTATCAGCGAAGCCACGGCAAATTGTGATACGCTCCGTTCCTATTCCCAGCGTACGGATACTGTTGCAGTTCCTCAAATAGCTTTTCCTTCCGGCTTTCAGCAACTTGGTGAGAATGAGTTGACGGATAGCCTTGGCATTCTCAATCCTTTTTGGGAAAAGTTGCGTCTGTTGCATGCCGGCTTTTCTACAGATACCATCCGTATCGTGCATATCGGTGACAGCCATATCCGTGGGCGTATCTTGCCCCGTACTACCGGAACGCTGCTGACAGAAACTTTTGGTGCTATTTCTTATACTGATATAGGTATCAATGGTGCTTTTTGTACCACCTTTACCCGTCCTGACCGCATATCTGATATTGTCGCCCTGCATCCCGATCTGGTTATACTTTCTTTCGGAACAAACGAAAGCCATAACCGGCGTTATAACACTATCTTGCATTATCGACAAATGGATGAACTGGTGCGTATGCTTCGCGACAGCCTGCCCAGTGTACCCTTACTGATGACAACTCCTCCCGGTTCCTACGACAGTTTCCGGAAAATTCGCCGCCGCACCTATTCCATTAATCCCCGTACTGCAATTGCCGTAGAAACCATGCGTCGCTTTGCTGATGACAATGGTCTTGCCGTGTGGGATATGTACGAAGCTGTGGGCGGAAGACAACGTGCCTGCCCGAACTGGCAGGAAGCCGGACTGATGCGCCCGGACCATGTGCACTATCTTCCTGAGGGATACGTATTGCAGGGAGAATTATTTTATCAAGCCCTTTTAAAAGCCTATAATGATTATGTGGGATATTGACTTCAACTGTCTGCGAGATATATTTGTGTATGATCCGCAAGCGCCGATGATATTCAGTAGCGGCATTTTCTTGTGGTTGTTTGCAGCATTTATTCTGATATATCTGCTGTTGCAATGCCGTCTGACTGCACGCTTGTTGTTTGTTACCGCATTCTCCTATTATTTCTATTATAAAAGTAGCGGCACTTACTTTTTCCTGTTGGCGCTTGTCACGGTGGCGGACTTCTTCATAGCCCGTCTCATGGCGGTCAGTACCGTAGGCTGGCAACGTAAAACATGGGTAGTGGTGAGCCTTTTCATCAATCTCGGTTTGCTTTGTTACTTCAAGTACGCCAATTTCTTGGGAGATGTTTTTGCTTCGCTTGCGGGCGGTACGTTTCATCATTATGATATATTCCTCCCTGTGGGCATCTCATTCTTCACTTTTCAATCGCTCAGTTACACGATCGATGTGTATCGCAAAGATATAACCCCTCTTACCAATTTGCTGGACTACGCTTTTTATGTTTCCTTCTTCCCGCAGTTGGTGGCAGGCCCTATTGTGCGTGCCCGTGATTTTATCCCACAGATACGCCGCCCTTTGTTCGTATCCCACGAGATGTTCGGAAAGGGTATATTCCTGATTGCAAGCGGTCTGTTCAAGAAAGCGATTATTTCGGATTATATCAGTGTGAACTTTGTAGAACGTATTTTTGATAATCCTACGCTCTATTCCGGAGTCGAGAATCTGATGGGTGTTTATGGATATGCTTTGCAAATCTATTGCGATTTCTCAGGTTACAGTGATATGGCTATCGGAATAGCTTTGTTGTTAGGTTTTCATTTTAATAAGAACTTTGACTCTCCTTATAAGTCGGCCTCTATTACGGAGTTTTGGCGGCGTTGGCATATCTCACTTTCCAGTTGGCTGAAAGATTATCTTTATATCTCTTTGGGTGGAAACCGGAAAGGAAAAATCCGTCAGTATGCCAACCTTATCATAACCATGTTTTTGGGTGGTTTGTGGCATGGCGCTTCCTGGAATTTTGTCATTTGGGGATTGTTCCATGGCATTGCTTTGGCGGCACATAAATTCTGGATGACGCTGACCGGAAGAAAGAAAGGGGAAGAAAGCCACGGCATCCGCCGTTTCTTTGGCATACTTATCACGTTCCATTTTGTTTGTTTCTGCTGGATATTCTTCCGCAATGCCGACTTTTCCACTTCATTGGATATGATCAAACAGATCTGTACCACTTTCCGCCCGCAACTTTTTCCGCAATTGATTGCAGGCTATTGGGAAGTGTTTGCACTGATGGCATTGGGGTTCTGCCTGCATTTCTGCCCCGACCGTTGGGAGAATGCTTGTTGTAAAACAGTGATCCGCCTCCCCCTGATGGGAAAGGCGGTTCTGATGCTTGCTTTAATTTACTTGGTAATCCAGATGAAGAGTACGGAGATTCAGCCTTTCATTTACTTCCAGTTCTGATAGTCTCACTCTCAAACTCTTTCAGTTCTGCCAGTCCTTGCTCTACTTCTTTGATTTTTTGTTCGTGCAGCTTCAGTTTCGTATAACTGTAGATGCAGCCTATAATCATTACTGCCAATACAGGTAGGAAAGCGTAGGGATTGGTAATTTTACTCTCTGAAATCATAAAGATTATTACGGAGCCAAGGCCGAGAATGGTACCGTACTTCTTGTTATAGCTATAGAATTTTCTATATTTCAGGACTGTACGGGTCAACTCATTCACTTTCATATAATTCAGCTTAAACTTGGATAAACTATAAAGGATTACTGATTGAAAAAGCAAAGCCAAAAACATTACAGCTTCCAGAAGTATGAATGAACTCTGTTTCATATTGATTCCCAGAAATCTGTTTGCGGGCAGTACAATCAGGGCGACGAGCAGGAGGATATAAAGTCCTCGTAATTCCTGATTATAAATACTATCATAAGCCGATTTTGTTTTACTTGCAACCATTTCTTCAATGATTCTCTTATTCAATATCTCATTCTGTTCCAAACGCTCGTTCAGGACATTCCAACTATTTTTCATTTCATCTAAATTCATCATTTTTCAGTTTTAAGAGTTAGACATGTTTTTCAGATTCTCTTTGATGCGATAGAGTTTTACGGCCACATAATTCTTGGAGATCCCCAATATATCAGCAATTTCCTGATGACTCCGTTCTTCAAGCCAAAGCAAAATCAGCGCGCGCTCCAGTTTGCCCAGCATGTTTATCATGCGATAAAGTTCACGGAGTTGGGATGTCTTTTCTTCTTCATCGGCAAAGGCTGATTCCAGATCGATAGTGATGGGAACCACGACCGGTCTTGAATTGGATTTGCGGAAAAAAGATATACAGGTATTCAACGCAATCCGATAAACCCAGGTAGATGCTTTGCACTCGCCCCGGAAGCGAGGAAAAGATTTCCATAAGTTTATCACGGTCTCTTGATACAGATCATTGAGACTGTCACTGTCTGTGGCATAGATATAGCAGACCTTGTAGATAATCTGTTTATATTCTGTCACGAAGTCAACGAATTGCTTTTCCAACTTTCTAGTGTCCATAATTTAACTCTTTACTTCATTAGTCGCATGACAGAGTATTCGATTACAAGCTTTGAGAATAATTATTCAGATACGAATTGAGCGAATTATACGGATTTGCAATTAAATGAATCCGTATAATCCGCTCAATCAGCGTTATGAGAAATGATACTGAGTGGTCTTCCTGTATTTTATCAGTCCACCTCTACTTCATCAATGAACATATAAGCAGCTTTTCCTTCGCCTGCATGTCCTTTCGGCAGGGCAGGGCTGCGCTTGATGACAACTTTCACATACCGTGCTTTCACCGGATCGAAAGTTATCTCATAGTTTTCCACACCTTTCTTATCAATGTTTGTTTCTGCCGGAATATCCTTAACGGCTACTTCGCGGAACTCTTTGTTATCGTCAGATACAGAGACTACCACCCCTGTACTTCCCATAATCCAGGCACTCATATCGACAATGGCGTTCGTAGCTACCCGCTTGATTTCTGTTTCCTGTCCCAGGTCGATGATGGCTTCCACATCACCACCTACAAAGCCTAACCAGGCTCCGGTGGCATAGCTATCATTTCCCTTCATACCATCTACTAAGGTGATAGCACCTCCGAATTTATATTTTTCCGAAGGCTGGAAGGTCAGTTCGATAGGGCAATATGTAGCCTTATTGAAAGAAATCTTTTTATTCACCACTTTGCTCTTTCCTTCCGGGCGGATAACCACTGCCTGGAAATCTGCTGTTTCAGTAATGGCAACAGGCTCTGTGTATTTCAATGAAGCTGTAGTCGGTTCGGTCCCATCTAATGTATAATAAATAGGAGCGTCATCAATAGTACTCAATGTGACTACTACCGCTTTCTTGGCAACATCCGGTGTGAAGTCGACCTTCAAATCGAATACATGCTTGGCATAGTTGAAGCCATCTCTTTGATAGAACTTCATCAGGCGAGCCAAGCGTTTAGTGAAATCTTTGAAATCTTTCTTTTCGGATTGTGTCCATTGTACTTCGGCAAGGGCAGCCATACGGGGTAATACCATGTATTCCACATGTTCGGTGGTAGTTATGTACTCTGTCCATAAGTTGGCTTGGGCACCAATAATATGTTTTTTCTGTTCTTCATTCAGATCGAAAGTAGGATCCAGACTATACACCTTTTCTATGGGTACATATCCACCGATACCCAGCGGTTCATCCTTGGTGTCTGCCGTCTGATAATAATCGAAATAACAATAGGTGTTGGGCGTCATAATTACATCATGTCCCATTTGTGCCGCTTCTATGCCTCCAGATGCTCCGCGCCATGACATTACTGTCGCATTGGGGGCTACATCGCCTTCCAGAATTTCGTCCCAGCCGATAATCCGGCGTCCCTTGCTGTTCAGGAACTTCTCGATACGTGTCATGCAATAACTTTGCAGGCGATCTTCTGCGGTATGTTTTTTATCAGCTTTCAGCCCTTCCGCTTTGATACGTGCCTGGCATTTCGGACATTTTTCCCAACGGGTACGTGGAGCTTCATCGCCACCGATATGTACATATTCTGATGGGAATATTTCGATGATTTCACTCATTACGTCTTCCAGGAATTGCATGGTTTTATCATTACCGATGCAAAGTACGTCTTCAAATACGCCCCAACGAGGACATACTTCGTATGGTCCACCTGTACATCCCATTTCTGGATAAGCAGCCAATGCGGCAAGCATGTGTCCCGGCAGATCCACTTCCGGAATTACTGTGATGTAGCGCTCCTGCGCATACTTTACAATTTCTTTAGCTTCTTCCTGTGTATAGAAACCACCATACGGCGTATTGTCGTACTCTTGTGTGTTTCTTCCGATTACCGTACGACTGCGTTGAGAACCTATTTCCGTAAGTTTCGGATATTTCTTGATCTCAATACGCCAGCCCTGGTCTTCCGTCAGATGCCAGTGGAAAGTATTCATATTGTGCAGTGCCAGCAAGTCTATATATTTCTTTATAAACTCTTTGGGGAAGAAGTGACGTCCTACGTCGAGGTGCATACCGCGGTAACTGAAACGCGGTTCGTCCTTAATTTCACCTGCCGGTATCAGGATGGTTGCTCCTTTGGCTTCGGCGGGAATGGATTTGCGTAAAGTCTGGATGCCATAGAACACTCCGTTTTCGGTTTGTCCGTTGATGCTGATTCCTTCGGGGGTGGTAGTCAGCACATAGCCTTCCTTGTTTGCAATGCCCGGGTCGAGCCCCAGTACAATTGCATTTTTCACTTGTTCTCCTGCCGCGATGGCCTTTGTTTTCGGTGCGTAGTTCGTGGCTTGTTGGATGTACTCCGACAGGAACTCAGCATTGCGTTGCAATAAGGCATTGTTTTCCGGATAAGCGATGAGAACATTTTCGTTCAGTTTGAACGGATTTCCTTGGGTTAAACTAACCTCTTGGGGGAGAGGTATCACTTGGTAGTTAGCTTCTTTCTCCGCGGTACACGAAGCGCATGCCAAGGCGAGAGCACTTGCAAGAAGTGCGTGGTTAAGTTTTCTCATGGTGTTAGTATTTAATTGATTGTACAAATGCAAATGTACGTGATTATCTTCGAATTTTCACATAAACGGACGCAAAAGTATACTTCCGGTACTGAAGAAAACTACAAACCGGCTTGTCTGCTTAAAGTCCGGTAGAGTTCGTTCATCTTCTCATTTCTCAATGCGTTGATCTCTTCCGCTTGTCCGGGTTTCAGATAATCTTTGTTGAGTTTGATGAAACGTTTGTCCAGTTTCCCGGCTTCACCGATGATTTTTTTAAGTTGCGTGGCAAGTCCGGAAGCCTGTGATACATCATATTTCGAAGATTCGTAGGTGAACTCCACTTCTTTGTACTGAAGATAGTTGATGCGCAGGTCCAGCATCAGGCGATAATGTTCGAATTCACCGCCCTGTTTCCGGGGAACGATCTTGTTGAAGTTGCTTTTCAACTCTTCACATTCCTGTATCACCTGTTCTATCGGCTTTCCTTTAGCATCCTTTCCGTGACGGACTAACTCTTGGGGAAGCAGGAAATAGTTGAGAAAGGTTTGCGCTTCGTCCTCCGACAGCCCATAGCGTTGCTGTGCATACTCTTTTATGAAAGTTTCGGCATGAATCGCTTCTGATGAATTAACCGCTTTGCAATAAGCGTCTATCAGCAATTGGAATCCTGACATGGGATATACCTGCCGGATGGGTTGCATACTGATTATTTCCCAACCGTTATCATAGTGGAAACCATAAGTTCCGCTGGTTGACCAGGAAGTTTCTATCATTCCCTCATATCCGTGAGCACGCGCAAAGGGCAGGAAAGTAGCCAGGTTATTGAAATGCTTCATCCACTGGGTCAGATATGTATTGTCGGGTGCCGAGCGCAGGGAGGCTGCTCCCCACATCTTTACACCGAGCTTCAGCAGATTATCCAGTTTACCGAAGCGGTCCGGTTCCCAACCGTAATTCCAGTCAACGTAGATGAGATCTTTGGGTAACTCTTGAACGGCTTCGGGGTGCATCAGGATAATATCCGCCCAGATGATAGGTTTCTTTCCCATTTCCTTGACCACCTCGCACATGGCTTTTATGTAGTCAACAAAAAGGCGCGACTTATTTACTTGGGAACATTGTGCGCAACTTCCCAACAGATAAGTTTCGTCAGCTCCTATATGGAAATAAGGTGACGGATGCAATTCTGCCACTTCCCGGAAGATTTCCCGGAATACCTTTTTAGCTTCTTCTATCTTGAGGGGACATACTTGCGACACTTCCTTACTGTCTTCACGCAAATGTGCGTACCGGTCGTGCCTTAATATGTATTCGCAATGTCCGAAACAGTTCTGTAACGGGATTACTTCAATGCCGAGCGAAGTGCAATAGCTTACAATATCCTGTACTTCGCTGCGGCTGAATGCCAATTGATTACACAAAGTGGCATGCTTTTGGAAAGGGAATGTTGCTTCATACTCTATCAGCAGAGTATTTATCTCTTTCTTTGAAAGGTCGGACGCCAGTTCCTTGATTGCCGAAACCGTCATTACCTGTGTACGGCAATCCAGATAGAAAGCCCTGACTTTGAAGTCGGAAGGAGGGGCTGCGCTACGGGCCGGAACACACAGGCACAGGAATACGCTTACTAAAAGTAAACTTTTGTATATGGAACGAAGGGTATGATTCATGGTCTTTATTTTTTAGATGGATAAAAGTGACGCACTGTCCCGGTCACAATAAAGCGTCGCATGGGGATGAGTACGTAAAATAGAAGCCGGGCAAGTGGTGCTGACAGGGCCGTATAATGTTTCTTTCACAGCATTCGCCTTTGGCTTTCCCGGTACTATGCAAAAGATACGGGTAGCTTTCATCATAACCGGTATCGTAATGGTGACTGCCTGTTGGGGTACTTTCTCCAGACTGGAGAAACAACCGTCGTGTACCTGTTGTGTGCGACATACCTCGTCCAGTAATACCACTTTTACCTGCTGGGGATCATCAAACAATGCCACATGCGGGTCATTAAAGGCGATGTGCCCGTTTTCACCGATTCCCATGAAAACAATGTCGATGGGATGCTTTTGCAGAACTTCTTCATAGTGGGTGCAGATGTTTTCGGGTGAGGCGCCTTCTATATATAAATAATGTATAGACTTGAAGGGAAGTGCGGCAAATATGTGTTCTTTGAGATAATTCCCGAAGCGTTGAGGCGCATCCGCTTGCAGACCGATGTACTCGTCCATGTGCAAGGCATGGATGCGGTTCCAGGGAAGAGCATACTTCTGCAAGGCGGCCAGAAACTCGTTTTGTGAGGGGGCCGCTGCAAACAGA
>OHPO01001494.1_pt1 | contig 10365 bp, 9 predicted proteins | sample 1577741 | NCBI WGS metagenome assembly OHPO01 (sample SAMEA3879574, study PRJEB24766) | human gut metagenome | biome: human-associated habitat; feature: feces | place: USA | collected 1985/1987
GGTTCGGAAGCCTTGCGCAGCAAGGTTTCCCTGCACGTTTCCCCGGCCGCGCCCCCAGGCGCAGGGGAAACGTGTCCTGGCGGAAAAGGCCGGCTGCGCCGGCCTTCAGACCGTTGACAAAACCAAGTCAACGGTCTTTTTTTCATAAGGAAAAGCGGATAAGCATGTCGAATCTATAATATAGGTGTATAGAAGAGAAACAGAAAAGAGCAGGCAACACAAAAGAAAGAGTCAGGAGAGAGCGGCATGCTAAACAAATTCCACGAGAAGCAACAGGGAATGGAACTGATCATTCTGGAACAGCTGGTACCGCAGGAGCATCTGCTGCGGAAGATCGACCGGAGTATCGACTTCTCATTCATCCGCAGGCTGTGCGCACCGCTGTACAGCGCCAACCTGGGCCGACCGGCCATTGAACCGGAGGTGCTGTTCCGCATGCTGTTTGTGGGGTATCTCTACGGCATCCGTTCGGAGCGGCGGCTGGAGGAAGAGATTAACTATAACATGGCATATAAATGGTTTTGCGGGCTGAGTCTGACAGAGAAGGCGCCGGACGCCACAACGCTGAGCGTGAACCGCAAGCGCCGTTTCCGGGATAACGACATTCCCGAGCAGATCTTCAATGAGATTCTGCGCCAGGCCATGGAAAAGGGATTGGTGGGCGGAACAATTCTGTATACGGATTCGACCCACGTCAAGGCCAAAGCCAACAAACACAAAAAGATGACGGTCGTGGTGGAGCGGACGCCCAAAGCGTATCTGGAAGAGCTGGACGAGGCCATCGAGCGGGACCGCAAGGAGCTGGGCAAGAAGCCCTTTGAAAAGAAGGATGACGATGATCCACCCCCGACACGAGAGGTCCAGCAGAGCAAAAGCGACCCGGAAAGCGGGCAGCTGCACAAGGAAGGCAAGCCGGACGGCTTTCATTACAGCGAGCACCGGACCGTGGACAGCAAGCACAACATTGTGGTGAATGTACGGATCACTCCGGCCAATGTCAACGACGTAGAACCCATAGCAGAGATACTAAAGGATATTGATAAGCGGCTGGGGAAGCAGCCGAAGTACATGGGACTGGATGCGGGATACCACAACGCGCCGGTATGCCACCAGCTTGCGGCAGCCGGGATACAGCCGGTAGTAGGGTATCGGAGGCATACGCACAAGGGGGACTATTTCGGAAAATACCGTTTCACCTATGACCCAGTCAAAAACGTTTACCTGTGTCCGCAAGGGCACGAGCTGACATGGCGCACGACCAACCGGGAAGGCTATCGGGAGTACTGGAGCGAGCCCAAAACATGCAGGGACTGCCCCAGGCGGGCGAAATGCTTCTCGGCCAAATCCAGCAGAAGGCAGGTGACGCGCCATGTATGGCAGGATGCATTGGAACAGGCGGACGCGTTTGGGAAGACAAGCAGCGGGAAACGTATCTACGCCTGGCGCAAGGAAACCATTGAACGATCCTTCGCAGAAGCCAAAGAATTGCATGGCCTGCGCTATGCCCGCATGCTCGGAATCCGCAACATGTACGAGCAGTCCTTCCTCACCGCCGCCGTGCAGAACATGAAACGCATCGCCAGGGCGTTTCGTTTCCTTTTTTACGCCTTACCCTATGCGTTAAGGGGCTGCTTCCTCTCGGTAACAGCCCCTTTGTCGGCGGTCTGAGAGGATGGCTAACGCCATCCTCTTTTTGAAAGCTATACTCCGGAGTCTGTTGCGAATTGTTTTTTTCGAGGAAGACTATCGGGCAGGTTAACATCACAAATAATCGTGTCAATGTCGCTTGTGCGACAAATTTGAAATGTTTCTTTCCTGGTTCCAATTTTTCCGCTATTGCACAAAAGACAAACTTTGTCAGCACATTTGATTAACGAACGTAATATGGTGGTTTTTTCCATTGAATAATGTGTAATCTCACCAGATAACGACACACAAGGTGCTGAAAAGAAAAGCATATTAACGTGTAGCTTGTCGAGAATCATTTCAGCGTAAAGCCCTTCGCAACTTCGTGCCTTGGAATTAACAATTCCACCCAAACAATAAGTTTTAATTCCAGCATCAGCGGAGACTTGGGCATGATAGAGACCATCGGTAATAATTATTAATTCCTTGATTTTTGCGAGATGGGGGATCATAAACAAAGAGATGCTTGAAGATGAAAGGAAAACAACACATTTATTGGGCACCATAGAGGCAGCCCGCTTAGCAATTTCTCTTTTTACTTTAGCTTCCTTTTGAACAGAATATGCCAGGGGCATTTCTCCGCGTGCAGGTGATAAAATCGATGCGCCGCCACGAGTTCGTGTAATCCATTGTGCTGATTCCAGATCTCTTAGCGCTCTGCGAACTGTTGATTCACTTACGTAAATACGTTTTGCAAGATCTTTTATAGAAAGATAGCCATGAACTGATAGCAATTGAAGGATTTCTTTGCGCTTATCTTCCATACATATCATTCCGTCTAAATTTGATCGAATTTTTTGACAAATTACCAAGAAATGCGTGCACTATTGACATTTTTACTATATCATGGAAAATTTAAAATAACAAGAGAACTTGATAGCTTTCACAAATTAATCAAGGAGGAAGAAACCTATGAAAAAACTGTTGTCCATTCTGTTGTCAATTGTTTTGTTGACCTCCCTTGCATCTGTCTCGTTTGCAGATGAAGCGCTTAGTGGGAACCTGGTCTATTACTCCTCGTGGAATCCTACCGAATCCCAAGCGACAGTGTTGACTGCTGCTGCCGAAGAATTCATGCAGCTTAACCCTGGTGTGAAGATTGAATTCGTATTCTCTGGTCGTGATTTGACCAAGACTCTGCGTACTCTGGTTGAAAATGGTACGCAGGTTGATATGTTTGACATGAATGCCGACAATATCATGTCTACCTTCCCTGATTTGTGCGCTCCTGTTAACGAGTATCTTGATGATGTGTATCCCACTACCGAGGGAAAGCCTTATAACGAATGCGTTATGAGCGCCTTCCTTGATCTGGCGGCTTCTGTGGGTGGTGGCAATGTGCATTATGTTCCTTACATTCCTCAGTCTCAGATGTTCTTCTACAACCGTGAAATCTTTGAAGAAGTTGGCGTGACTGCACCCAAGACTTGGAATGACTTCCTTGCTGTTTGTGAAGCCATCAAGCAGGCTGGTTACATCCCGCTGACTGAAGACAGTACCCGTGCGCTGAGCATGCTTGGCTACCATATTAATCGCGTTAAGGGCAAGGAATTTGCAATGCAGCTCGTCAAGGATCCTTCTCTTTGGAGCGATGAAGGTGTAGTCCGCGTACTGAACGATTACAAGGAACTTGCTGATAAGGGATACTTCGCCGACAATGTATTGACAAACCAGAATCCCGCTGCCATGCAGGAGATGGTGTTGGGTGGCCAGATTGCTATGTTCCTGAATGGCACTTGGATGCCCAATGAAACCAAGGCGTCTAATCCCGATTTCAAGTGGGGTGCCTTCGCGTATCCTGCCGTTGAAAACGGCGTTGATGGCACTGAGTCCACCGCCTTCGGCAGCTACGGCATCGTCACCACCAATCTTTGCAAATCTCCTGATGCAGCTTTTGCCTTTGCTGCTTTTGTGACCACTGGCAAGTATGATCAGATGTTCTGTGACGTAACTCAGTCCATCCCCATGGGCGTTGATGCGTCTTGGCCTGCAAATCTGTCTGATGTAAAGGTTGTACTGGATGCTACTACCAATCGTTATCTGGCTCATTTGGAAATTCGCCAGGGTAATGAAACTGAAATCATTAACTCTGCTTTCATCAATCTGATTGGTGGCGAATACACCGTAGACGAATTCCTCGCGGCTGTGCAGGGCAAATAATCGATATAACTCTCAAAAATAGGCTCCGCACACTTTGCGGAGCCATTCTTGTAGTAGGAGGTAATAGATGCTATGAAATTGAGAAAAAGAACAATTGTCGCCTTCCTAGCCCCTGCAATGATTGCTTATGTTATGATCTTTCTTTACCCTGTTTTCCGGACTGCAGCAATGTCCTTTTTTGATACTAAATCAATTTCTAGTAGAATAGCAGATTGGACATTTGTTGGAGGCAACAACTTTATCGAGTTGTTCCAACGGCGCACCTTCGTGCAATCAATGGTTAATATAGCTAAAATTTGGTTATTCTCCGGTATTGCTGTATTCCTTATTTCCATGTTCTTTGCTGTTTCTTTGACATCAGGGATCAAAGGAAAAAATGTCTTTCGAACAATTATTTACTTGCCCGAAGTAATCTCTGGCTTGGCACTCTCTTACATGTGGCAATTGTATGTGTTCAATGGTAACTTTGGCATGCTAAAAACATTTTTCAAAAGCATGGGGTGGACCGGGCTCGCTCGTTTTGGATGGCTTTCTCCAAACAATATGTTTCTTTCTATGAGTATTGCATATGTGTTTGGTTCAGTAGGTTATTTTATGATGACCTATATGGCTGCTATTGAGGGGATTCCTGTTGACTATTACGAAGCGGCAAATATTGAGGGGGCCAGTAGATTCCGCAGCTTTATTTCGATTACGCTGCCGCTTATTCGTGACACTATTATTTCTACCATAACACTGTGGACAACACGTGTAATGGGCTTTTATACCATGTCTGTAGTGTTCAGTTCCTCAAATACAGTAACGCCTATGTATTTTATTTATCAGACACTATTCGGTTCTGAAGAATCTAGTGCTTCAATCAGTGTTGGCATTTCAAGTGCAGGTGCGGTAGTAATGACTTTGTGCATTGTTATAGTGTTTGTCATTGCCAATCGGTTAAATGCTGAACCGTATGAGTATTAAGGAGGGGGAGCGTATGAAGAACCGCATGAAAAAACGCACATTAGAACCAAGCTATCTTGTAGCAACATTATGGTGTGTGTTTACAATCTTTTTGTTCGCTTGGATTCTAGCTGCTTCGTTCTCAACAACACGAGAGATTTTTTCAAATAAGATTCTTACCTCAGGATTGCATTGGGAGAACTATACGAAAGCTCTTTTTGCAAATAATGTTCTATTGAATCTCTGTAACTCTCTTATCTATTCGTGTGGATCGGTGTTCATTTCTGTAATGATTTGTGCGCCAGCATCCTATATGCTTGCTAGGTTTTCATTTCGCGGCAATGGCTTAATTCAAAAAATGATTGTCATTGGCTTGGGGATTCCTAGTGTTATGATAATTATGCCAATGTTTGCTATTGTTAATAGATTAAACATGTCTGGCTCACGCTGGACATTGGTTCTGCTCTACATTGGTATGTCTGTGCCATTTGTTACGTTTTATTTGATGACCTTTTTCAAAAACATTTCTGTATCTTATGAAGAAGCTGCAACTATTGACGGTTGCGGCCCCATGCGCACTTTTTGGCAAATTGTGTTCCCATTGGCCCAGCCTGGCATTGTAACGGTTGTCATTTTTCAATTCATTGGCCGGTGGAATGAGTATTTTATGGCAAACATTTTTGCGAATAAGCCCGATTTGCGACCTGTAGGCGTTGGTTTGTACTCTATGATTACGTCAATGCAGACCACCGGCGATTGGGCAGGCATGTTTGCCTCTGTTGTTTTGGTTTTTGTGCCGACTCTTCTTCTGTTTATCGTTTTGTCGAGACGGATCATGAGCGGTGTCACTGTAGGAGGTATTAAGGGATGAGTATTACTCGCATAAGTGACATTCGTGATGGCAATGACAATGTACTAATACTTGCACATCGCGGTCATCGGTTGGGGTATGTAGCCGAAAATACTATGCAAGCATATGATTTGGCTATTGCTCTAGGGGCAGACATTATTGAAGTTGATGTGGCACGCACACTTGATGACAGATGCGTAATTGTGCATGGCCCGCTCATGGAGACCGTAAGCACTCTGACGGGTGATGTACACGAAAAACGTTATGATCCTGACCTAAAGGCTATTCGTTATACTAGCGCATACGGCCTGCACCCCGAAATGTCAATACCTACACTTGAAGAGGTGTTAGAAAACTATCGAGGTCGTGCGGTGATTAACATCGATCGTGCATATACAATACCTGAGTTGGAATTTGCTTATAAGATAGTAGAGCGTATGGATATGCTTGACCAAGTTTTGTTTAAGTCTCCATGCTGTGTAGAAGAAGCCGCACTCTGGTTAGAGAGTCATAGCTATAAAGCTGCATACATGCCAATTGTACGAAATGACGAAGCTGAAATGCAGCGCATATTGTCTATTGCAAAGCGCATAAGCTTCCCTGCAATTGAGATTACCTTTCGAAATGATAAAATGTCAATTTTCTCTCAGGAAACAGTGGCCGAAGCACAAAAGTTGGGTATGAAGCCATTGTGCAATACTATCGCCTTGCTAGGTGAAACATTATGTGGTGGTCATGATGATTTAGTAAGCATCCTAGAGGGAGCTGATCGTGGATGGGGATGGCTGATTGATCGTGGCGCACGTATTTTGCAAACAGACTGTACCGGTGAAGTAAAACACTATCTCAACAAAAGAAAGGAGGCTTCCACATGAGGATAACGGCCAATCATGCACACATTTTCCCTGCGGAACGTCGGGCGGACGGTTCCATAAGTGTTCTACTTAATACGATGGATAAGTGTAACATCAGTGAATGTGTAACCTTTGCTACTTTCCATGCGTTTTTTGACAATTTTACCGATTCGACTAATCGCTACATGGCCAAGCAAATAGCTTCTCATCGCGATCGTTTATTTGGCTTTGGGGTGGTTGATTTCGAGCGAGATGATGTCCGTGATCAGGTTAAGGAAATTGCAGATCTTGGTTTTTACGGAATTAAGCTCCATCCTGCATTCCAACACTTCAATGTTCTTAGCGAAAAAGCTCTTCAAGTCTATGAAGCAGCGCAAAAATTAGATTTGTTTTTATCTTTCCATACGGGTGTTCACTGGGATCGTATTGCTAACTATCATCCCCTGCTATTTGATGAAATAGCATATAATTATCCCCAGCTCCGTTTTTCTATGGAGCATATTGGGGGTTACAGTTTTTTCCGCGAAGCACTTGCCGTTTTAACCAACAGTAATCGCGCTGAAATGCGCCATGTGTTTGGTGGACTGACCAGTGTGTTTGATGCAGATAAGCCCTTGTGGCATTTGCGCGAAGAGGAAATCATTCAGGCAGTACGGCAAGCAGGCCCAGACTCGATCATTTTTGGCATTGATTTCCCATACAATAATGCCGATCGCACAAGAAAGGATATTGAGGCTGTTATGGCTCTGCCTATCAAAGAAGAAGAGAAGGAAAAAATACTGGGCGGCAATTTGAGAAAAGTGCTCAACATAACTTGATGTTCTATCTTCCATATTATTCGAACAGTTGGTCTGTAATGCAACAATTGGTGGTCTGCGGAACAAAAAGAACGCTTGAGATTAAGCTGCTTGAACGCCTGCTGGACGGAGATATGGTATCTACAAATGTCGTCCGTTATAAGAGGGGGGATATTTGCTGATGATTATTATGACAAATAATCAGTGGAAATATGATGAAAACAATGATGACTGGCGAGCAATTGGAATGGATTGCTCTGCACAGAGTCGTTCTGCTGGCTTGTTGAAGGCATACAGAAGTATTCTACCAGACATTCTCGGCGTACAGGAATCATCATGCTTGATGGAAAAATTTTTGATGAATGAGTTATATGCCTTCACCGATGAAACGGGAGAACGAGTAGAATATCGCTTGATTACTGGAGGAGACACGCCTATTTACTATCGAAGCGATAAGTATTTTGTTGTAGAAACTGGCTATTGTCAGCATCCAGAACATCTTCCTGGCGCAGAAGGCATATTCAATAATGAGAGAACAAAATCATATACATATGGTGTTTTTGAGGAACTTGCCACCGGAAAGAAACTGTTGGTGGTCTCCACACATTTGTGGTGGAAATCATCAAATCCTGAACGTTTCAATTACCAGCCTCATTCCAGTGAAGCACGAGCGTACCAAATTGCCATTGTACTTGATAAAGCCCGAGAGATGATGAAAAAATATCACTGCCCCGGATTTGTTCTGGGCGACTTCAATGCAGGTATCGGTAGTTTATGTATGGATAAGGTATATGACATGGGATGGATGGAGGCTCGTGACATATGTACTGGAGAAAAGGATGGAACCAAAGGACATCATCTGTGCAGCCCTAAAGGTTTTCGCCGAGACCCGTTAGGAAAGTATGAAGAGGCACTGGATCATATCGTTGTGCCTAAAGAAACGGATGTAAAGATCCTAAACTATAAACGCATGAACGACGAATGGTTCGACTGTATCTCTGACCACTATCCATTATATATCGAAGTGGACATTTAAAGAATGTTATGATGGATCAACAGTTACAGTTTCATTGAAAGACGGCATGGTAATTTCGCTTAATAACGTTAAAGCAGAAGTAGAAGAATGCTCTGCCGCTTGGATGATAGTTGAATAAATTTTGTCAAAAATGTAGGCACAGATTCAAACCCGGCACATAATAGTCAAAATATGCGTTTTTAATACTGGCACTCTGCATCTGCAGGGTGCTTTTTGTTTCAAAACAATACCTTGCATATGTATTGAATCCCTTAGCAGATACAGGGTTAAGGCCGATGAGGTACAATAAGTTTCGCAAATTGAAAAGAAGAAAAAAAGAGACATGGTTTGCAGAACTCTGGTAGAATGAAGTCGTGACACACCATTCTGAAAGGAGACAGCAAACCATGTCCGAGAAGATTGTACAGCTAAACGAGGAAGTTATCAAGGGGCAGCTCAAGGAACTTGTACGCGGAAGCGTAGAGGAAACACTGAACGAGCTGCTGGAGGCCGAGGCTCAAAAACTGACCCAGGCGGCCCGGTACGAGCGTAACGAGCAACGCCAGGGCTATCGCAGCGGTCACTACAACCGCAACCTCACCACCACTTCCGGGGACGTTACCCTGAAGGTGCCCAAGCTCAAGGGGATCTCCTTTGAAACTGCCATCATTGAGCGGTACCGCCGCCGTGAGAGCAGCGTGGAAGAGGCGCTCATTGAGATGTACCTGGCAGGCGTATCCGTCCGGCGCGTGGAGGACATCACCGAGGCTCTGTGGGGCAACAAGGTGTCTCCGGCCACCATCAGCGAGCTGAACAAGAAAGCGTATGTTCACATCGAAGACTGGCGGAACCGTCCCTTGCGGGGTGGGCGCTATCCGTATGTCTATGTGGATGGGATCTATCTGCGCCGCAACTGGGGCGGAGAATTTGAAAATGTGGCCATTCTGGTGGCGATCGCGGTGAATGAGGACGGATACCGTGAGGTTCTTGGCGCCGCCGAGGGTATGAAAGAGGACAAGTCCAGCTGGGTCAGCTTTTTCCAGTGGCTGCGCGGCCGGGGCCTGGATGGGGTTAAACTGGTGGTTGGCGACAAGTGCCTTGGTATGCTGGAGGCCGTGGGAGAAGTATTCCCCGAAGCCAAGTACCAGCGGTGTACCGTACACTTTTACCGCAATGTGTTCTCAGTCACGCCTCGCTCCAAGGTGAAGCTGGTAGCAAAGATGCTCAAGGCGATCCATGCCCAGGAGAGCAAGAAAGCTGCCCGGGAGAAAGCCCGAGTCGTGGTAGAAGAACTACGTTCCATGAAACTGAAGGAGGCTGCCAGGAAAATAGAGGATGGTATTGAGGAGACTCTGACCTACTGTGAGTTTCCCAGTGAACACTGGACTCGCATTCGAACAAATCATGTCATTGAACGGCTGAACCGGGAGATCCGCCGCCGCACCCGTGTGGTGGGCAGTTTCCCGGACGGCAACTCCGCCCTCATGCTGGTCTGCGCCCGGCTGCGCCATGTGGCCGGCACTCAGTGGGGCAACAAGAAGTACATGAACATGAAGCACCTGGAGGCTGCCGTTGAAGATGCCTCCATTGCCGGCTGACTTCTCTCATGCCAGGCCCTGTAAACCATTTTGCGAAAAATACTTGACACTACCATAATTCAAAGGCACCTAATTTGTCAATCCAGGAAATCTTCGGAAGCGAAAAAAGTGCGCGCAAAAGGCCGCCGTTTCCCGTGCGCTGCGGATTCGGATACGCCGCGGCGCAAAAAGCCCGGCAGCGCTCGCCGAAGCGATGTCTGCCGGGCCGTTCATGTGCGGCGTCAGGAGCGCGCCTCCCAACGCGGGCCCCGAAGGGCCGTCCGTTCGGAAAAAGCGGGCGTCAACCCGCGGCTTCTTCCGTCTCCGCGGTTTCCTCAGCGCCTTCGGTTTCTTCGGCGGCGAGGAAGTACTTGGCGTAGATTTCGTCATAGGTGCCGTTGTCCACGAGCGTCTGCAGCGCCGCGTTGATTTTCTCCAACAGCTCCTCGTTGCCCAGTTTCACGGCGATGCCGTACTCTTCCAG
>OHPO01001495.1_pt1 | contig 10356 bp, 7 predicted proteins | sample 1577741 | NCBI WGS metagenome assembly OHPO01 (sample SAMEA3879574, study PRJEB24766) | human gut metagenome | biome: human-associated habitat; feature: feces | place: USA | collected 1985/1987
CTCCTACTCGGAGTACGAGGCGTGGAAGAAGGCCCAGGGCGGCGACACGCAGCCCCACCGGGTGAGGTACAAAAAACTGATCGCGGATTAGTTTTTTGTATCAATTGAAAATTAAGAATGAAAAATTAAAAATTGTTTTTGCCATGCAGAAACCTTCGATTCCCAAGGGCACGCGCGACTTCTCCCCCGCGGAGATGATGCGCCGCCAGTATATTTTCGACACGATCCGCCGGGTGTTCCGCGCCTACGGGTTCGCGCCGCTCGAAACTCCCTCGATGGAGAACCTCTCGACCCTGCTGGGCAAGTACGGCGACGAGGGCGACAAGCTCCTGTTCAAGATTCTCAATTCGGGCGACTACGCCGCCGGACTGTCGGACGAGGAGGTGCGCAGCGCGTCGAAAATCTGCGAAAAAGGACTTCGTTACGACCTTACGGTGCCTTTCGCGCGTTACGTCGTGCAGCATCAGGGCGAACTGACGTTCCCCTTCAAACGCTACCAGATTCAGCCCGTGTGGCGCGCCGACCGGCCGCAGAAAGGCCGCTACCGCGAATTCTACCAGTGCGATGTCGACGTGATCGGCACGCGCTCGCTGCTGTGCGAGGTGGAGCTGGTGGAGATCGTCGAGCGGGTCTTCAAGGCGCTGGGTATCCGCGTGGCGCTGAAGATGAACAACCGCAAGATCCTGTTCGGCATCGCCGAAGCCATCGGCCATGCCGACAAGATGATGGACATCACCATCGCCATCGACAAGCTGGAAAAGATCGGATTGGAGGCTGTCAAGGCTGAATTGACGGAACGCGGCATCGGCTCCGATGCGATCGAAAAGCTGCAACCGATACTCGAATTGACAGGCGATAATGAACGGAAACTGGCTGTGTTGCGAGATGTCATTGGCGCCTCGGCTGTCGGACTGGAAGGCATTTCCGAGATGGAAACGATCTTCGGGTACGTGAACCGGCTGGGGGTGGAGCTGCCGATCGAGCTCGACTTCTCGCTGGCCCGGGGACTCAATTATTATACGGGAGCGATTTTCGAAGTCAAGGCGCTCGATTTCGCCATCGGGTCGATCTGCGGCGGCGGACGCTACGACGACCTGACGGGCATCTTCGGAATGCCGAACATGTCGGGTGTCGGCATTTCGTTCGGTGCGGACCGCATCTACGACGTGATGACCGGCCTCGGACTCTTCCCGGCCGATCTGGGCTGTGCGGCCCGGGTGATGTTCGCCAATCTGGGCGAAGCGGAAGAGCATGCCTCGCTGAAACTGTTGCAGGAGGTGCGTGCCGCAGGTATTCCGGCGGAGATATATCCCGAAAACGGAAAGATGAAAAAACAGATGGAGTATGCCAATCGCCGGGGAATCCCCTGCGTGGTAATCGTCGGCAGCCGGGAACTGGAAGAACGGGTGGCGACGATCAAGGATATGACCTCCGGCGAACAGACCCAGGTGCCGTTCACCCGACTGGCCGAAGCACTCCGTTAGATAATTAGTTATAGATAATCCGAAGCGCCTGTCCGAGCGGACGCGGAATAGCCGCCCCGGCGGTAGTTGAGAGAGCAGAGTTATCGGCGGATACGCCCCGTTCCGAATGTGGGTGCATCCGAGGCGGTATCTATGGCTCTACCGAATCGCCGGAAAGAAGACGGGGTTCACGCCTTTCCTCCCTGCTCGCAGTCGGAAATCATTTCCCGGTGTTTCGCGGTACCTGCTTGGGAGGACGCCGGACGGAAAAATATGCAATCATGTAATTCGATATGAAGCGGAGCATGTGGTTTTTCGGGCTGTTGCTGGCCGTGGCGGGATTATCATCGTTCCGGACGGCCGATATCGCCGTTTCCCGGCCCGACCGGGCACAGCGACGGTCGCTCGCCAAGCTGGAGCGGTCTTACGAATATATCCGCAAGATGTATGTCGATTCGGTCGATATGGCGCCGCTGGTCGAGGAGGCGATCCGCAGCATGGTACAGCAACTCGATCCCCATACCGAATATGCCTCGGCTGCGGAGATGGCTGAATTCTGGAGCCTCTATCGGGGTAAGTTCGGAGGAATAGGCATTCAGACCCAATGGATCCGTGATTCGCTGGTCGTAACCTCCCTCCTGTCGGGAGGGGCCGCCGAAGAAGCAGGCATCCGTCCCGACGACCGGATCGTCCGGGTGGACGGACGCACCGTGAAGGAGATCCCGGCCTCCGAGCTCATCTCCGTCATGCGGGGAGATGCCGGATCGAAAGTAAAAATCCTAGTGATTCGACGAGGAGTCTGCCAACCGATTCTGTACGAAATCGTCCGACGGGAAATACCTCTCCCCTCCGTCGAGCTGGCCTACCGCGTCGATTCTGCGGTGGGATACATCAAACTGATCCGTTTCGGTCAGACCACCATGCGGGAGGTGCAGCGGGCTTACGAAGAGCTGGACCGTCCGAAGGAGTTGATTCTCGATCTTCGGGGCAATGGCGGAGGACTGTTGGATCAGGCGATCGCTTTGTCCGGCTTTTTCCTGCCCAAAGGCTCGCGGATCGTTTCGACCGAAGGCCGCAGCGTACCGTCCGTAGTCCATTCCGCCCGCCGGAATCCGGTATTTCCGGCCGAAGGGCGGCTCATCGTCCTGATCGACGAACGGTCGGCGTCGGCCAGTGAAATCGTGAGCGGAGCGCTGCAGGACTGGGACCGCGCGGTAATCGTCGGGCGCCGCAGCTTCGGAAAAGGGTTGGTGCAGCGCCAATATCTGCTTCCGGACGGGTCGGCCCTGCGTCTGGTCGTCGCCCGCTATCATACGCCTTCGGGCCGGGAAATTCAACGTCCTTACGTCAAAGGCGGGGATCGCACGGCTTACCGAACTCATCCGCTGCCCGACACGATTCCGTCGCCGGCCTACCGGACACTCCGCACGGGCCGGACAGTTTACGGCGGCGGAGGCATAGCGCCCGACGTGTGCGTAATACAGGATACGGTGCAGGCATCTTATCTGAACGCCCTGCTGCGGAAAAATATCTTTCCTGAATTTATGCAGCGCTACCTGGACCGCAACCGGACAGCCCTGGAACGGGATTATCCGGAGTTCGCATCGTTCGAGGAGCGGTTCGAAGTTCCCGATGAAATGTATGAGGAGTTGATCGGACTGGGACTGGAACAGGGCGTAACACCTCCGGCGGAAGATTCCGATGTCGAAGCGGGGACCAGGCGCCTGCTCAAAGCATTGCTGGCAGAGCGGCTTTTCGACCGGGAAGCTCTGCTGCGGATATTGCACGCAAGGGATGATGCCGACTTCATCCGGGCGCTCAATTTGCTGAAAAACTGGGAGGCAGAGGGGCTGCCGCTCCTGGAAGCGCAGCATGAGCGGCAATAAGCGGTTGCATCACGTTATTTCCGAGAGTCGCGTATTCACGACTCGTAATTGAGTTTATAATTCGGCCTGCCCCGAAATTCCCTTCCCGGAAGGGGTTTGAATCGCTGCACGCCCAAAGAGTATATAATCACGGACAAGAATTTGCAGGAAAACGAAATTTGTTTTATATTTACGTATGGAACAAACGAATAACCCTCAAAATATTACCTTGTATGGCTGCTCTGAATACCTTCCGCACGGACGGAGAAGATTTCGGCGAACAGATCCTGTCGAAAGTCGTAAAAGCCGGCCGGCGGACCTATTTTCTGGACGTGCGCGCTACGCGTGCGAACGATTATTTTCTTACCATTACGGAGAGCCGGAAGAAAACGGCGCCGGATGGAACGGTCAGTTACGACCGGCATAAAATATTCCTTTACAAAGAGGATTTTTCCAAATTCCTCGAAGGCTTGGAAGAGGTGATCGGGTTCATTAAACGGGAAAAACCGGAATTCTTCGAAGAAGAACACCCGAAGCCGGAAGAATATGCTTGACAGAACCGGCTGCCGAAATTTCGGCAGCCGGTTCTCATGAAGACAGGAGTTTATGAAGGATAATCGGGTATTGTTGGGTTTCAGCGGCGGAATAGACAGCTTCGCCGCCGTCGGATTGTTGCAGGCGGCCGGATATCATGTAACGGCTCTGACGCTCGACATGAGAGGCGATTCCGCATTGTTGGAAAAGGCGCGTCTGCGTGCCGGAGCACTCGGTATTCCTTGGCGAATGCGGTCGGTGCGGGAGCGGTTCGAACGGGAGGTGGTGGACTATTTTACCGACAGTTACTTCCGGGGGTGTACCCCGGCTCCGTGCACGCGCTGCAACAGTCGGATCAAATGGCCCTGCCTTGCGGCAGAGGCCGACGCACTGGGGATTCGCCACATCGCTACGGGACACTATTTCCGCATTACCTCCGCAGGCGGCAAACGATACGTCACCCGTGCGGCCGACAACCGCAAGGACCAGTCCTACTACCTGTGGGACTTGCCGCAGGAGATCCTCGATCGGGTGCTGACTCCGATGGGAACGGTCATCAAACGAAATATCGTCGAAGAACTCGCCGACCGTCGGGAGAGTATGGGCGTCTGTTTTCTCGAGGGACGCCCGTGCCGCGACTTCCTGCGAAGCCGGGATAAAACGGAAGCGCTCCGGCCCGGCCCCATCATCGACTCTGCCGGACATCGGCTCGGCACGCACGACGGGGCGGCCCTCTACACCATCGGCCAGAAAAAGGGCCTCGACCTGCCGCCGGGCTGGGCGGTGGTCGCTATCGACACGGCGGCAAACCGGATCGTAGCCGGAGAAGAGAAGCTGTTGTTGCATCGTACGCTGGAAGTCGGGGAATGTCGCCTGATAGAGAGCGACGAGGTATTCGGTGCCCGCGATATCCGTGCGGTGATCCGGGGCATCGGCCGCAACCCCGAGGGATACGCAGCGGTCTTCCCTGCCGCTTCGGGGATTCGGATCGAACTGGAGGATCCCGCGTGGGCCCCGGCCGCCGGGCAGCCCGTCGTTTTGTACCGAGGGGAACGGGTCGTCGGAGGCGGAATCCTCGAACGGTATTATTAACGAATTATTAAATCTTCGTTCGGGATGGATTTTTTCAGGGTTTTATCCCGAAAAAATCTTGCGATGTTTCCCGCATATACTATCTTTGCACAAGCAAAACATCGCCGGAAACGGCAATACCTATGCGATGTTATTATAATGCCGTTTTTGCGAAACGTCGTGTTTTCGACGAACGAGATAACTTTTCGTGATTATATACTTTAGTGTACCTCTTTGGGAGTAAAGCGCCTTAAGTCCTTTCCGGGAAGGGATCTGTGGGCAGGAGCATTACCGATACAACCGGGAACAGCGAATAGACACCTCTCGGAATTGTCAAAAGGTACATTGAAAGATGAATTGCCTAACTTTTTATTAGAGCGGATTATGTTCAGATACGTGCTGTTGGCGCTGAAAGGCTGCGCAATGGGAATGGCGGATGTTGTCCCGGGAGTATCGGGCGGGACGATCGCCTTTATTTCGGGAATTTACAGCGAACTGATCGAGTCGATCAAAAGTTTTAATCCGACTGCGTTGAAATTGCTCGGCCGGTTCGAATTCAGGAAATTCTGGCGCCACATCAACGGCAGTTTCCTCTTCTCCGTACTGCTGGGTATCGGTATCGCCATCTTTTCGCTGGCACGGTTGATGACTTACCTGCTGGCGCATCACCCGATCGAAATCTGGTCCTTCTTTTTCGGACTGATCGTCGCTTCGGCGGCTTTCGTCGCCCGGGATATTCGGAAGTGGAACCTCACTTCGCTACTGGGACTGCTTGTCGGCACCGCGCTGGCATTCTGGATCACGATCGCCTCCCCGACGCAAACGCCCAACGACTGGTGGTTTATCATGCTTTCGGGAGCTGTTGCCATCTGCGCGATGATTCTTCCGGGAATTTCAGGCGCCTTCATCCTGCTGCTGCTGGGAAAATACCAATACATTTTACAGGCTGTCAGCGAATTCCGGCTGGGTGTCCTGCTACTTTTCGCAGTCGGAGCCGTCGCCGGTATCATCAGTTTTTCGCACCTGCTTTCGTGGCTGCTGCGCAAGCATCACGACCTGACGATCTCCCTGCTCATGGGTTTCATGGTCGGATCGCTCAATAAAGTCTGGCCCTGGAAAGAGGTCGTGGAAACTTATACGGATGCCCAGGGTGCCGTTCACCCGTTGGTGGAACAAAACATTACACCGGGACATTTCGAGGCGATCGGTCAGACCGATGCCCACTTGTGGCAGGCCGTAGCACTGGCGCTGGCAGGATTTCTTCTGATCTATGTCATCGAATTCATCGGCAAGCGGGTCGCTCAAAAAATCTCCGCTCCCCAAAACTAAAACCTTATGAAACGCTACGGTCTGATAGGCTACCCGCTGGGACACTCGTTTTCAGCCCGGTATTTCGCCGATAAATTCGCACGCGAAGGCATTGCGGATTGCCGGTACGACCTTTACGAATTGAAAACGATCGAGGAGTTGCCCGCTTTGCTGGAAGCGCAGCCCGAACTGCGGGGATTCAATGTCACGATTCCCTATAAACAACAGATCATACCCTATCTGGACGATCTTTCGCCGGAAACCCGGATGATCGGGGCCGTCAATTGCGTGCGCTGTGAAGGCAGACGTCTGACGGGTTATAATACGGATGTGACGGGACTTCGCGCCTCCCTCGAAACATTTCTCGGCGGGGAGCGTCCCGAACGGGCATTGGTACTGGGCACGGGCGGGGCGTCGCAAGCCGTGCAATATGTATTGGCACAGATGGAAATTCCGTTCGATCTAGTATCGCGGAATCCGGCAACGGGAAATTATACGTACGACGAAGTATCGGATGAAGTAATCGGTTCGCATCGGCTCATTATCAATGCCTCCCCAGTCGGGATGCATCCGAATGTCGAAGAGGCGCCCCGCATTCCGTACGCTTTCGTCACGCCCTCCCACTATCTTTTCGACCTGATCTACAACCCGGCCGAAACGCTGTTTCTGCAATACGGAGCGCAACGGGGAGCACACACGTGCAACGGACTCGACATGCTCGTAGGGCAGGCGGAAGCTGCCTGGGCCATATGGAACCGATAAGGGATCCTCCGACACGGCTCGACCGATCTTATCGAAGCCGGTTTCATTTCCGACGACTTCGTTCTCCGGACCTGAAGCTATGAATCGACGTTTTCGGTACGCAGTTTCGCCCCTTCTCCGAACCGTTCGAAAGTCGCAAGCAACAGAGGTTGTTCCGAGCCGTTCATAAGGAATTCGGGGGCTTCTTTAAGAGCTTCCCGAACTCCTTGAATAGCTGCAAAATAATAAATTACGGCATTTTGTCGAGCAATTCGGCAGCCCGCTTCGCATCTTCCTCCTTGACCACGAGCTGTGCCGGCATCGTGCCGATGGGATAGATCGCCGACATATATTCGTTGCGGATCGTCGAAAAAATTCCGGCTCCGTCCAGAATCGATTTGGCCATTTCGGCTTCGGTGACAGAGTTCCACTCTCTCAACACGACTAATTTTTCATCTTTCATAATCATCGCTGTTTAGGTGATATATTTATTCGGCCATTATATCTTTCGATGTAACAGTTTGACAATCGCAGCATCGAATCCGAAGGACATTTATTCGCATCCTCTGGCCGCATTAAAATTCAGACCTTTCCTAAAATGCGGGTACTCGGAGTACCGTATTTCCAACGAGGTCCACATTTTTTATTAAATCTTTGCATCCCGTCGTTTTTCGGTTCTTCGAACTTCCGTGCTCCCGGTTCCGAACTCCGTTCGTACCCGGCGAAAACGGGCGATGCAGGACCGGATAAATCCGGCTGTTCCCTTCATCTACAAGATACGTTTTTTTTCGGAATGCTGCAAGATTTTTGCCACATATTTCCTATCCCGTCATTTTCAACAACGTAGAATCGTTCGGGCAATTTTTACTTGGAAATACGGAAATTCTTTCATATTTTTTCATTACCTTTGACTTCGCCTTAAGCATCGGCAAGACGCAGATAAATTTGCTTCTGCCCGCGACTTTTCCGTACCTTCGCAAAGGACGGCCCAAAACCATAAATTTTCGAATTATGCCGGATTTCGTCCATTTACACGTACATACGCAATATTCCATCTTGGACGGCGCAGCGGCCATATCGCCGCTCATCAAACGAGCCAAAGCCCTCGGTATGAAGGCTCTGGCCATCACCGACCACGGCAATATGTACGGCGTCAAGAACTTCCACGACGTCGCCACCGATGCGGGCATCAAACCTATTTTGGGGTGTGAAACCTACGTCGTGCGCAACCGCTTCGAAAAGGACAAGGACGAGAAGGCGGGCGATCACCTGATTCTGCTGGCCAAAAACCTAACGGGTTACCACAATCTCTGCAAGATCGTATCCTACTCCTTTACCGAAGGATTCTATTACAAGCCCCGTATCGACAAGAAACTGCTGGAACAATACCACGAGGGATTGATCTGCTGCTCGGCATGTCTGGGCGGCGAAGTTCCCCAGGCCATCATGCGCAACGACATGGAGGAGGCTGAACAGGTCGTGCGCTGGTTCAAAAGCGTCTTCGGGGACGACTATTACCTGGAGTTGCAGCTCCATCCGTCGGGCGATCCGCGCAAGGACGCCGACGTGTACGAGAATCAGTTACTGGTCAATAAGGCCCTGCTGGAGCTGTCGGCCAAATGCGGAGTCAAATACATCTGCTCGAACGACGTGCATTTCATTCTGGCCGAAGACGCCGTGGCGCACGATCATCTGATCTGCCTCAATACCGGCCGCGACCTGGACGATCCCAATCGGATGCGCTATACGTTCCAGGAGTATCTGAAATCGCCCGAAGAGATGGCGCAGCTCTTCCCCGACCATCCCGAAGCACTCGCCACCACGCTCGAGATCGCCGACAAGGTCGAGGAGTACAAACTCACCCATGCGCCTCTGATGCCCAACTTCCCTCCGCCGCCGGAGTTCCACATGCCTTTCGAGGAGTTGCGCGAATCGCTCGTCAAGAAGATCGAAGATCAGGAAGAGCTGGCGCGAATCGATGCCTGCCACAGCGTCGAAGAACTCGATGCCTGGGCGGAGGAGAGCAAGGAGCGCAGCGAAAAGCTGATGACGGCCAAACAGTTCTGCTACCTGAAAGACCTGACCTACAAAGGAGCCCACCTGCGCTATGGCGCCGAATTGAGCGAAGAGGTCGAGAAACGCATCCGGTACGAATTGAGTACGATCGAATGGATGGGATTCCCGGGTTACTTCCTCATCGTATGGGACTATATCCGCGCGGCTCGCGAAATGGGCGTGTCGGTCGGACCGGGCCGTGGTTCGGCAGCCGGATCGGTCGTGGCCTACTGTCTGAAAATTACCAACATAGATCCGCTGAAATACGACCTGCTGTTCGAGCGTTTCCTGAATCCCGAGCGTATCTCCCTGCCGGATGTCGATGTCGATTTCGACGAGGACGGCCGCGACGACGTGCTGCATTACTGCGTGCACAAGTACGGGCAGAAACGCGTGGCCCAGATCGTGACGTTCGGTACGATGGCGCCCAAGCTGGCGATCCGCGACGTGGCCCGCGTGCAGAAGCTGGCCCTCTCGGAGAGCGACCGGCTGGCCAAACTGGTACCCGACAAGGTTACGCCCGACAAGAAGGCCGGAGAAACGCCTTTCGACTTCTGCTACAAGGAGTCGCCGGAACTGGCCGCCGAACGGGAATCCCCGAACCAGTTGATCCGCAATACGCTCAAATACGCCGAAAAGCTCGAAGGCTCGATTCGGCAGACCGGTGTGCATGCCTGCGGCGTAATCATCGGGCAGGACGACCTGGAGAATTTCGCTCCGATGGCTATCGCCAAGGACGCCGATCTGAACGTCGTGGAGTTCGAGGGCAAAGAGGTCGAGAGCGTCGGCCTGATCAAAATGGACTTCCTGGGACTGAAGACCCTTTCCATTATCAAGGAAGCCGTTGAAAATGTACGTTTACACCGGGGACTGTCGTTGGATATCGACAAGATTTCCATTAAAGACCCCGCTACCTATAAATTATACTGCGACGGACGGACTATCGGTACCTTCCAGTTCGAGTCCGCCGGCATGCAGAAATACCTGCGCGAGTTGCAGCCGGGTACTTTCGAGGACCTGATTGCCATGAATGCTCTTTATCGTCCGGGACCTATGGACTATATCCCTGACTTCATCGACCGTAAATGGGGACGCAAGCCTATCGAGTATGATATTCCCATCATGGAGAAATATCTGAAAGATACCTACGGCATTACCGTCTATCAGGAGCAGGTGATGCTTCTGTCCCGTTTGTTGGCAGACTTTACCCGTGGTGAGTCCGATGCCTTGCGTAAGGCAATGGGTAAGAAACTGCGCGACAAGTTGGATCATATGAAGCCGAAGTTCATTGCTGGCGGACAGAAGAACGGACACGATGC